>OIZV01000138.1_pt1 | contig 47360 bp, 38 predicted proteins | sample 1588681 | NCBI WGS metagenome assembly OIZV01 (sample SAMN03283281) | human gut metagenome | biome: human-associated habitat; material: feces | host: Homo sapiens | place: Peru | collected 2012 | reverse complement strand
GACGCCGCCCTCTCACGGCGGAAACAGGGGTTCGATTCCCCTACAAGCTGTTCACTGTTATTTCGAAAGAAAGAAACAGCCCAACCCGAAAGAATGTCAATATACCAGATGGTATGTTGATATTTTTTTTTGTAAAAATCCATGGTAAGATCCGTAGAATGCGAAATTTAGGTAAAATGCTTGCATTTTAAAGGAAAAGGTGTTACATTATTAAGTGATAACACGATGACTTGGTTGAGAGAGAGCGAAAGTTCTCTCTCAATTCACGTTTAAGAGTCATTTCGAATGAAAACTGAATATGGAAGAAAGAAGGTGTATACATGTCAAAGCGTGAAGATTACGAAGCGCGCACCGAGCAACTGATCACTCCAATCATCGAGCGCATGAATTTTGAGCTTGTGGATGTGGAGTATGTGAAAGAAGGGGGAACCTGGTACTTAAGAGCTTACATTGACAAAGAAGGCGGCATTACGGTAAACGATTGCGAGGCCGTAGCACGTGAAATGAACGAGATTTTGGACCAGGAAGACTTCGTAGAAGATTCCTATGTATTTGAAGTAAGTTCTCCGGGACTTGGAAGACCATTAAAAAAAGAAAAAGATTATATCCGCAGCATGGGCAGGGAACTTGAGATCCGAACCTATCGTGCGATCAACAGGGAAAAAGAGTTTTACGGAATATTAAAGGCATATGATGAGAAGACAGTCACGATCGAGATGGAAGATGGACAGACGATGACGTTTGAAAAAGCAGATATCGCACTGATCCGTCTGGCATTTGATTTTTAAAACGATCGTGTAGGGATACTGCGTAATAATAACGACAAATAAATTTTAGGAGGATAAAAAAATGAGCAGCAATAACGAGTTATTAGAAGCGTTAAATATAATCGAGCAGGAGAAAAATATCAGCAAGGAGACATTATTAGAGGCAATCGAAAATTCCCTTGTTACTGCATGCAAAAACCATTTTGGAAAATCAGAGAATGTAAAAGTAAGCATTGACCCACAGACCTGTGAGTTTCATGTATTTCAGGAGAAAACAGTTGTTGAGACCGTAGAGGATCCAGTAGAGCAGATCAGCCTGGTAAATGCAAAGATGATCGACTCCAAATATGAGATCGGAGATGTTGTCAATGTAGAAGTACAGTCAAAAGAGTTTGGACGTATCGCAACACAGAATGCGAAAAACGTGATCTTACAGAAGATCCGTGAGGAAGAGCGCAAGGTATTATTTGACCAGTACTACAGCAAAGAAAAAGATGTAGTGACCGGTGTGGTACAGCGTTACGTTGGAAAGAACGTCAGCATCAATCTTGGAAAAGTAGATGCCATCTTAACCGAAAACGAGCAGGTAAAAGGTGAGGTATTCCAGCCGACCGAGCGTATCAAACTTTACATCTTAGAAGTAAAATCAACCTCAAAAGGACCAAAGATCTTAGTTTCCAGAACCCATCCGGAATTAGTAAAGAGACTGTTTGAGTCCGAGGTAACCGAAGTAAAAGATGGTATCGTAGAGATCAAAGCGATCGCCAGAGAAGCAGGAAGCAGAACCAAGATCGCGGTATGGTCCAACGATCCAAACGTAGACCCGGTTGGAGCATGTGTTGGTATCAACGGTGCGAGAGTCAATGCCATCGTTGAGGAACTCCGTGGCGAGAAGATCGATATCATCACCTGGAATGAAAACCCGGCAATGATGATCGAGAACGCATTAAGCCCGGCAAAAGTAATCTCCGTTATCGCAGATGCAGAGGAGAAAGCAGCAAAAGTTGTTGTTCCAGATTATCAGTTATCCCTTGCGATCGGTAAAGAAGGACAGAATGCAAGACTTGCAGCAAGACTGACCGGATTTAAAATCGATATCAAGAGTGAGACACAGGCGAGAGAATCCGGTGATTTCCTTGATTATGAGAATGAATACGAAGATGATGAGTATTATGAAGAGGAAGATTACGAAGAGGGAACCGAAGCAGCAGAAAACTACGACGGCGAGGCTGACGGTGAATATGTAGAAGAAGCAGACAATGCAGAGGATTACACCGCAGAAGAATAGAGGTGAATGGAATGGCAAACAAAAAGATACCGATGCGGCAGTGTGTCGGCTGCCATGAGATGAAAGCCAAAAATGACATGATCAGGGTGATCAAGACGACTTCTGAGGAGTCAGAAGATGCGGTAGAAATTATGTTAGATACAACTGGAAGAAAAAATGGCAGGGGAGCATATCTGTGTCCGAACAGCAAATGCTTAGAACAGGCGATCAAAAGCAAGGGTTTGGAGCGATCATTTAAAATGTCAATTCCTAAGGATGTATATGACATGCTGACAAAGGAGATGAAAGATCTTGAGACCAGATAAGGTGTTATCCATGCTTGGCATTGCAGCAAAAGCAGGTGGCGTTGCCAGCGGAGAGTTTTCTACAGAAAAAGCGGTAAAGGATGGAAGTGCATATCTTGTTATCGTTGCCGGGGATGCATCCGAAAATACACAGAAAATGTTTCGGAATATGACAGATTTTTATGAAGTGCCAATGTATGTCTACGCGGACAAAGAGACATTGGGACATTTCATTGGAAAAGAATTTCGGGCATCGCTTGCAATCACGAATGAGGGACTTGCACATTCGATCGAAGAAAAACTGAAAACAGCAATAACAACTGAATAATGGAGGAATTTAGCTATATGGCAAAAATGAGAGTTCATGAACTTGCAAAAGAATTAGGGTTAGAAAATAAACAGATTATAGAATTTTTAAATACAACGGAATACGCAGTAACATCACACAGCAGCAATATCGAGGAAGCTGCACAGCAGATGGTACGCAAAAAGTTTTCAAAAGCAGCGAAAGAGACTGCACAGACAGAGACACCAAAGGCTGCACCGGAGCAGAAGACACCTGCAAAGGATGACGCTGCAAAAACAGAGAATGGTGCAGAACGTCCAAAGAAAAAATCCAGTATAACAGCTGTTTATAATGCACAGTATAGTAAACAGGGAAATGGCCGTCGCGATGGCGGAAACAGACGTCCTGGCGGACAGGGAAATGGTCGTCCAAATGGAAATGGCAACAATGGCGCACGCCGTCCACAGGCCGCAGGAGGAAACGGACGTCCGGCATCCAGACCATCCGCATCAAGCGTTGATGTAAGAAAGATGTTTGAGAGAGCCATCAATCCGGAGGCTGCTAAGGCAGCAGAAGAGGCAGAACGCGTAGCAGCCGCAAAAGCAGCAGAATTAGCAGAAAAAAGAGCAGCAGAAAAAGAATCTGCCAAAGCAGCCGCAAAAGCACCTGTAAAAGAGCAGGAAAACGTGCAGCCAAGAAGAGAAAACGTATACGAGAATGCAGACGGAACCAGACGTCAGAACGTATATGCAGATAACCGTCAGGGTAATGGTGACCGCAGAAAGGGACAGGGACAGAACGGAAACCAGGGTGACCGCAGAAGAAACCAGGGTGGCTTTAACCGTAACAACAACGGAGACAGACCACAGCGCCCATATGGAGAAAGAGGTGGCAGAGGTGACGGTAATCAGAGACCTTACCAGAATAACAGACCGGGTTCAAATGGCGGTCAGGGTGATCGAAACGGCGGAAAAGGCAATTCGTATCGCGGTAAAGAATCTGGTGGCAGAATCGACCGTGAACTCGATCGTTTCAACAAAGAAGCGGTTGCAGCACCGGATGAACTGCGTGGCAAAGAGTCCAGAGAGCGTGACAAAGACCGCAACAAGAATGCAAAACAGCGCAACGATTATGATGCACTTGGCGGCAAGAAGCAGGAGAGATTTGTCAACCTTGAGAAGAACGGTGGCAAAAAGAAACCACAGCAGCCACAGCCGAAACAGGAAGAAGATGTGATTCGTACTCTGGTACTGCCGGAGAAATTAACGATCAAAGAGCTTGCTGACAAGATGAAAGTACAGCCGGCAGTGATCGTTAAGAAATTATTCTTAAAAGGCACCATGGTTACAGTCAACCAGGAAGTAGATTATGAGACCGCAGAAGAGATCGCATTAGAGTTCAACTGCATCTGTGAGCCGGAAGAGAAGATCGATGTGATCGCAGAGCTGTTAAAAGAGGAGGACGATCCGGAAGAGACCTTAGTTGCACGTCCACCAGTAGTCTGTGTTATGGGTCACGTTGACCATGGTAAGACATCCTTACTGGATGCGATCCGTTCTACCCGTGTGACAGACCGTGAGGCAGGTGGTATCACACAGCACATCGGTGCATCTGTTGTATCCATCAACGGACAGAACATCACATTCTTAGATACACCGGGACATGAGGCATTTACCGCAATGCGTATGCGTGGTGCAAACTCTACCGATATCGCGATCCTCGTTGTAGCAGCAGATGATGGTGTTATGCCACAGACCGTAGAGGCGATCAACCATGCAAAAGCAGCGGGCGTAGAGATCATCGTTGCGATCAACAAGATCGATAAACCGAGTGCCAACATCGAGCGTGTAAAACAGGAGTTATCCGAGTATGAACTGATCCCGGAAGACTGGGGTGGAAGCACCATCTTCTGTCCGGTATCTGCACATACCAAAGAGGGTATCGACAACCTGCTTGAGATGATCCTTCTGACTGCAGAAGTGCTCGAGTTAAAAGCAAATCCAAAACGTAACGCAAGAGGTCTTGTCATCGAGGCACAGCTGGATAAGGGAAGAGGTGCGGTTGCAACCGTACTGGTACAGAAAGGTACTTTAAAAGTTGGTCAGCCGATCGCATGTGGAAGCTGCTACGGAAAAGTACGTGCCATGATCGACGATCAGGGAAGAAGAGTCAAAGAGGCAGGTCCGTCTACTCCGGTAGAGATCTTAGGACTTTCCGCTGTTCCGGAAGCAGGTGAGACATTCGTTTCCACACCGACCGAGAAAGAGGCAAGAGCATTTGCAGAGACTTATATTTCCGAGAGCAAGAATAAGCTGATCGAGGATACCAAGGCGAAGATGTCCTTAGACGATCTGTTCTCACAGATCCAGTCCGGAAATGTAAAAGAGTTAAATATCATCGTAAAAGCAGACGTACAGGGTTCCGTAGAGGCAGTAAAACAGAGTCTTGTCAAACTGTCCAACGAGGAAGTCGTTGTAAAAGTGATCCATGGTGGCGTTGGTGCCATCAACGAGTCCGATGTCAGCTTAGCTTCTGCTTCCAATGCAATTATCATCGGATTTAACGTACGTCCGGATCAGACCGCAAGAGTGACCGCAGAGCGCGAGAATGTCGATGTCAGACTTTACAAGGTAATTTACAATGCGATCGAGGACGTTTCTGCAGCAATGAAGGGTATGTTAGACCCGGTATTCGAGGAAAAAGTGATCGGTCATGCAGAAGTACGCCAGATCTTCAAGGCATCCGGTGTCGGAAATATCGCAGGTTCCTATGTGCTTGACGGTGTATTCCAGAGAGGATGTAAAGTGCGTATTTCCCGTGAGGGTGAGCAGATCTTCGAAGGAAATCTGGCATCCTTAAAACGTTTCAAAGACGATGTCAAAGAAGTCAAAGCAGGATTCGAGTGTGGTCTTGTATTTGAAGGATTCAATGATATTGCAGAGTTTGATGTGGTAGAAGCATATACTATGGTTGAGGTACCACGTTAATCATTTCAATATGGAGATAGAAAATGAGAAAAAACAGCATTAAAAATACCAGAATCAATGGAGAAGTTTTAAAGGAGCTGTCTAATATCATCCGCGGGGAGATCAAAGACCCGCGGATCCATCCGTTTACCAGCGTTGTAGCCGTGGAGGTGGCTCCGGATCTAAAGACCTGCAAGGCATATATCAGCGTGCTCGGTGACGAGGAAGCGCAGAAAGATACGTTAGCAGGCTTAAAAAGTGCAGAAGGATTTATCCGCAGCAAACTGGCAAAGAGCATCAATCTGCGAAATACACCGGAGATTAAATTTGTACTGGATCAGTCGATCGAGTACGGCGTGAAGATGTCGAAAATGATTGATGAGGTAAATCATAACGAGGAGGCATAGATGACGAATCTGGATGTTTTTTTAGAAAAAGCACAGACGGTAGCAGTAGCCGGACATGTCAGACCGGATGGGGACTGTGTAGGTTCCTGTCTGGCAACCTATAACTATATCAAAACCTATTATCCAAAGATCCAGGTGGATCTCTATTTAGAGCCGATCCCGAACATCTTCAAATTTCTGCAGCGTGCAGATGAGATCATCAGTGATATGTCTGCGGACAAGGTTTATGATCTGTTTATCGCACAGGATTGCGGAGATCTCGGACGTCTTGGAGGCGCAGCAAAATATTTTGAGACAGCAGAGATGACGGTCTGTATCGATCATCATATCAGTAACCAGAGCTTTGCACAGGAAAATTATATTTTCCCGGAGGCAAGTTCTGCATCCGAGCTTGTATTTGAGCTGATCCCGAGGGAACGTCTGAACAAAGAGATCGCGGAATGTATCTACACCGGGATCATCAATGATACCGGCGTGTTCCAGTATTCCTGCACCTCGCCAAAGACAATGGAAGCAGCCGGTGTGCTGATGTCCTACGGCATTGATTTCCCGAGGATCGTGGATGAGACATTCTTTACCAAGACCTATAACCAGAACCGGATCATGGGACTTGCCCTGTTAAAGAGCAAATTACATCTGGATGGCAAGTGTATTTCCAGTGTCATTACGTTAGAGGAAATGAAAGAGTACGAAGTGCTTCCAAAACATCTGGATGGGATCGTAAGCCAGCTGCGTGTGACCAAAGATGTGGAAACGGCGATCTTTTTATATGAGACAGAGCCGGGAGCATTTAAGGCAAGCCTTCGTTCTGCCAATTATGTGGATGTTGCAGAGATCGCAGTAAAATACGGCGGTGGCGGACACAAGCGTGCAGCAGGATTTTCTGCCGTGGGAGATGCAGATAAGCTGACCGAAAAACTGGTGGAAGATGTAAGACAGCAGACAAGATAGATACGAAAAAGAGGTATGGAAACCATGTTAAACGGAATCATCAATGTATACAAGGAAAAGGGGTATACCTCTTTTGACGTGGTTGCAAAACTGCGTGGTATTTTAAAAATGAAAAAGATCGGTCACACAGGAACACTTGATCCGGATGCGGAGGGTGTACTTCCGGTGTGCCTTGGCAAGGCGACCAAGGTCTGTGATCTTCTGACGGAGAAACAGAAAGAGTATGAAGCCGTATTACTGCTTGGCAAAGTGACCGATACGCAGGATATTTCCGGTCAGGTACTGCGCGAATGTGAGGTCACGGCAGGGGAAGATGAGGTAAGAGAAGCCATTCTTTCTTTTGTCGGGGACTATATGCAGGTACCGCCGATGTACTCCGCCTTAAAGGTAAATGGAAAGAAATTATGTGATATGGCAAGAGAGGGGATCGTGATCGAGCGCAAAGCACGCCCGGTACACATTTTCTCGATCAACATATTGGAGATGGATCTCCCGCGGGTGAAAATGCGTGTGGAGTGTTCGAAGGGAACCTATATCAGAACCTTATGTGAGGATATCGGAGAACGCCTTTCCTGCGGAGGATGTATGGAGTCACTGCTTCGGACACGCGTATCGGAGTTTAAGGTAGAAGATGCATTGACACTTTCGGAGATTGAAAGCCGGGTGAAAAGCCAGGGCGCAGAGATCGCACCACAGGAGTGGGAAACATCCGATTTTGATTTTATCCGTTCGGTCGATTCTGTTTTTTTACAATATGAAAAAGCAGTGGTAAAAAAAGAATGGAACAAGCTTTTATATAATGGAAACCGCCTGCCTGAGACCGCATGGAAAGAAGAACTTAAGGCAGCTGGCAGCGAACGGATCCGAGTTTATGATGAAGAGGAGCATTTTATCGGTTTATATGAGTATCAGCAGGAGAAACAGGAGTATAAGCCGGTAAAACTGTTTATTGAGACATGAAATATATTACGAACACGACAGATTTTTATATCGATGAGCCAACGGTAATGTCTTTGGGAAAGTTTGACGGCATTCATCGTGGCCATGAACTTTTAATGGAACATCTCGCAAAGAAAAAAGAAGAAGGACTCTCGGCGGTCATTTTTACCTTCAATATCCCTCCGAGACAGGGCATTCGTCAGGAGGAAGCAAAGGTGCTGACTACCAATGAGGAAAAGATGCACATTTTCGAGCAGATCGGGGTTGATTACCTGATCGAGTGTCCGTTTACGAAAGAGATCATGACACTCGAGCCGGAAGCATTTATCGAAATGATGGTAAAACAGCTCCATGTCAAATGTTTTGTCGTAGGTTCTGATTTCCATTTCGGACATGAGCGCAGAGGGGATTATCAGATGTTACAGAAATTTGCCCCGGTGTATGGATATGAAGTGCTGGTCATTGAAAAGATGAAAGAGGATGAGAGAGACATCAGCAGCACTTTCGTGCGCGAAAAAATCGCAAACGGAAATATTGAAAAAGCAAATCATCTGCTGGGGTATCGTTATTTTGTGACAGGAGAGATTTTGCATGGAAATCATATTGGTGCAGCAAAATTTGGCATTCCGACCATCAATCAGATCCCGCCGGAGGAAAAATTATTACCGCCATATGGGGTTTATGTGACGGAAGTGTTACTGGGCGAGAAGCGTTACCGCGGTGTTACGAATGTGGGCTGTAAGCCGACGATCGAGGGTAAAAATCCGGTCGGAGTGGAGACACATCTGCTTGATTTTGCCGGAGATATCTACGGACAGACCGTGACCGTTGAGTTTTTGAGCAGGATCCGGTCGGAGAAGAAGTTTGCTTCGATCGAGGCATTGAAAGAACAGATGCAGAACGATGTCGCTTTCGGGAGAAACTACTTTGAAAATGTTACATAATTATTACAAAAATATGTTGACATTGTAAAATATCATTGCTATACTCATAAAAGTAGAAAAAGCTGAGATAGCAGGAGGTTCTATGAAAGCGAGAATAATAAAAATAACAGGTCTTCTGGTTGCAGGAGCACTTGTATTTGGAGCAGCATATACACAGAACAGAGCGGATGTTACAGCAGATGCCGCAGTCACAGCAGAGGAGAGCACCGAAAAAACAGCATTGACAGCAGGTGCATCCAGACAGATTGCAGATCAGATCGAGGATACCATCAGTTTAGACAGCCGTGTTGCAGCAGGTGCAACCGATGTGATCGGAGATTATCTGTTAAGCACAGCAGCTATGACAGAGGATGATTTGCAGGTGGCAGAAAACGATACGGTGACAACCGCAGCAGGTCAGGCAGAGGCATATGGCTATACGAATCTTGGTATTGCACAGGTGGATGGCAACTTAAATGTCAGAGAAACACCGAGCACCGAGGCAGATGTGGTAGGCAAGATGCCAAACAATGCAGGATGTGAGATCTTAGAGCAGGATGGCGAGTGGACCAGGATCAAATCCGGTAAGGTAGAGGGGTATGTATCTTCCGAGTATCTGCTTTCCGGAGATGCCGCATTGGCAAAGGCACAGGAAGTCAGACAGACGATCGCAACCGTTACAACGACTACTCTTTATGTCAGAGAAGAGCCGAATACGGACAGCACCATCATCACAATGATGCCACTCGGAGAAGAGTTAGAGGTGATCGAGACTCTGGATGGATGGGTAAAGATCAACGTAGACAGCGATGAGGGTTATGTATCATCAGACTATGTTGATATTTCCGTAGAACTTGCCAAGGCACAGACCATGACAGAAATACGTTATGGACAGGGGGTATCGGATGTGAGGGTTTCCCTTGTATCCTATGCGACACAGTTTGTTGGAAATCCGTATGTATGGGGTGGTACAAGCCTTACAAGAGGAGCAGACTGTTCTGGATTTGTATTGAGCGTATTTGCCAATTATGGTATTTCACTTCCTCATTCCTCTGTTGCACAGGCAAACTGCGGAAGAAAAATCTCCGCATCTGAGGCACAGCCGGGAGATTTGTTCTTCTATGGAAACGGAAGCCGGATCAACCATGTTGCAATCTACATTGGAAATGGACAGGTCGTACATGCAAGCTCACCGAAATCAGGAATCAAGATTTCCGGAGCTTTCTACCGAACACCGGTCAAAGTAGTGCGCGTTATTAATAATTAAAAATAGGCATTTACAAGCAGATGAACTTATGATATAATCCATCTGTATAAGTTGAGCCGATATTCGGTAGATGGAAACTCCAACCTTTTACTGATTATTCTGGCGTTACAGCCGCCACATTCTGGCAGGCAAAAGATTTTAAAAGGAGGATCAATCATGATCGCAAAGGACAAGAAACAGGAAATTATCAAAGAGTATGGCAGAACACCGAACGACACAGGTTCACCAGAGGTTCAGATCGCTATTTTAACTGCTCGTATCGAGGAGTTAAACGCACATTTAGCAGAGAACAAAAACGACCATCATTCAAGACGTGGTCTGTTAAAGATGGTAGGACAGAGACGTGGTCTGTTAGCATACTTAAAGAAAGTTGATATCGAAAGATATCGTTCTTTAATTGAACGTTTAGGTCTTAGAAAATAAGACAAAGACCCGACAGAACCTGTTCCTGTCAGGTTATATAGAGCGGGAACTTTTCCCGCTCTATTTTTTCATTATTGTTTGATAGCAAAAGCATTGATCCGAGACCACTGAAAAGTGTATGCGGTGACATGGATTTTTCAGTAGTTTCGGCGCTTTTGCTTAAAAGAATGTAAAGAGCAAAAGGAGAAAAGATATGTATAAGAGTTATACAATGGAACTTGCAGGTAGAACTCTGACCGTTGATATCGGCAGAGTATGTGCGCAGGCAAACGGAGCTGCCCTGATCAAATATGGTGAGACAACCGTTTTGTCTACCGTAACAGCATCTGACAAACCAAGAGACGGAATTGATTTCTTTCCACTGAGCGTTGAGTTTGAAGAGAAGATGTACTCCGTAGGAAAGATCCCGGGAGGATTCAATAAGAGAGAAGGAAAGGCATCTGAAAATGCGATCCTGACATCCCGTGTAATCGACCGTCCGATGCGTCCACTGTTCCCAAAAGATTACCGCAATGATGTTACCATCAACAACATGGTCATGTCCGTTGATCCGGAGTGCCGTCCAGAGGTCGTAGGCATGATCGGTTCCGCACTGGTAACCACAATTTCTGATATTCCATTTGCAGGTCCATGTGCAACAACCCAGATGGGAATGGTAAACGGAGAGTTTATCGTAAACCCATCCCAGAAAGACTGGGACAACGGAGATTTACAGCTGACCGTTGCTTCTACTTCAGAGAAAGTAATCATGATCGAAGCAGGTGCAAATGAGATCCCGGAAGACAAGATGATTGAGGCAATTTATAAATGTCATGATATCAATCAGACCATCATTGCATTCATCAACCAGATCGTAGCAGAAGTTGGAAAACCAAAACATGAGTATACAAGCTGTGCGATTCCGGATGAGATGTTTGCAGCGATCAAAGAGATCGTTCCACCAGAGCAGATGGAAGAGGCAGTATTTACAGACGAGAAACAGAAGAGAGAAGAGAACATCCGTCAGATCACAGAGAAATTAGAAGAAGCATTCGCAGACAATGAAGAGTGGTTAGCAGTACTTGGTGAGGCAGTTTATCAGTACCAGAAGAAGACTGTCCGCAAAATGATCTTAAAAGATCACAAACGTCCAGATGGCCGTGCAATCAATCAGATCCGTCCGCTGGCAGCAGAAGTTGATCTGATCCCTAGAGTACATGGTTCCGCAATGTTTACCCGTGGACAGACACAGATCTGTGACGTGGTAACTTTAGCACCATTATCCGAAGTACAGAAGATTGATGGACTGGATGAAAATATCACAACCAAGAGATACATTCACCAGTACAATTTCCCGGCATATTCGGTAGGAGAGACCAAGGTTTCCAGAGGACCGGGACGTCGTGAGATCGGTCATGGAGCCTTAGCAGAGAAAGCATTGATGGCAGTTCTTCCATCCGAAGAGGAATTCCCATATGCGATCCGTGCCGTATCCGAGACCTTTGAGTCAAACGGATCTACTTCCATGGCATCTACCTGTGCATCCTGTATGTCATTAATGGCAGCCGGTGTACCGTTAAAAGCAATGGTAGCAGGTATTTCCTGTGGTCTGGTAACTGGCGATACCGATGATGATTACATCGTACTTACTGATATTCAGGGACTCGAAGATTTCTTCGGCGATATGGACTTCAAGGTAACCGGTACCCACAAAGGTATCACAGCGATCCAGATGGATATCAAGATCCATGGACTGACCAGACCAATCGTAGAAGAGGCAATCGCAAGAACAAGAGAAGCACGTATCTACATCATGGATGAGGTTATGTCAAAAGCGATCGCAGAGCCGAGAAAAGAAGTCAGCCAGTACGCACCAAAGATCGTACAGATCCAGATCAATCCGGACAAGATTGGTGATGTGGTTGGTCAGAGAGGTAAGACCATCAACGAGATCATCGAGCGTACCGGAGTCAAGATCGATATCACAGATGACGGTTCCGTTTCTGTATGTGGTACGGATACAGAGAAGATGGACAAGGCAATCGAGATGATCAAGATCATCACTACTGATTTTGAAGAGGGACAGATCTTAACAGGAACAGTGGTAAGCATCAAAGAGTTTGGCGCATTCTTAGAGTTTGCACCGGGCAAAGAGGGAATGGTTCACATTTCAAAAATTGCAAAGGAGCGCATCAATCATGTAGAAGATGTGCTGACCTTAGGAGATAAAGTAAAAGTTGTATGTCTTGGAAAAGATAAAATGGGAAGAATTAGCTTTTCGATCAAAGACGTTCCAACAGAAGGTTAAGAAAAAAAGCTGTTCTCTCATGCAGAGGACAGCTTTTTCTGCTATAATGAACGTATAGGGAGAAGGGGGCGTTTTTATGTTGGGGACCTTACAGATCGAAACAAGTAAAGATGCAATGGCAGCTTATGCGTACATACTTCCAGAGGGAGATACTGAGATTACCATAGGACTGCTCAGAGAGGAATTACAAAAAAAAGGGATCAGGACCGGAATACAGGAAGAGACATTGAAGCGTCTTGTGGAAGAAGCTTCCTGTGAGACGAAGTATCTGGTGGCACAGGGGATGGCGCCGGTACGTGGAACGGATGGATATTATGAATATTTCTTTCCATTGGAGGAAAAGGAGTGTGTTCCAACTATTCGTAAAGATGGTTCCGTTGATTATTCTCCGGTCATTAAAATGGTAAAACAAGGCGACAAACTGGCAGAATATCATCCGGCAAGACAGGGCAGGGCAGGATATACGATCTTTGAAGCTTCCGTGGCACCATTTCCTGCAAAAGAAGGAGAGCGTTTAAAATGTATCAATGTTGAGCAGCGCGGGACGGAATATTATGCCATGCTGGACGGCAGAGTTTCTTTAAAAGACAGAAAGTTAGAAGTCAAAGACTGTCTGTTAATTGACGGAGATGCCGGATATTCACTTGGCGATATCCACTTTAACGGAGATGTGCATGTTCTTGGGGATGTACTCACGGATGTAACGATCGCAGCAGGAGGCAGCATCGAAGTCGATGGTGTGGTCGAGGGTGCAAAGCTGATCGCAGCAAAAAATATTCTGGTGAGACGTGGCGTGCATGGAAAAGACAAGGCAGTCTTAGAAGCCGGAAAGAGTCTGACCGCCAATTTTGTGGAAGGTGCAAAGTCAGTCAAAGCCGGAAGAGACCTTCTGGTGGATTATATTATCAATACGGAAGCAATCGCAGGCAAAAAGATCTGTGCAACCGGGAAAAAGGGAATGCTCTTAGGTGGCAGGATCATTGCGGGCGAATGTATCGAGGCCATGCAGATCGGCAATGATACCGGTATCAAGACACAACTGATCTTAAAATCGGATGAGGCAGCAACCAGACAGAAAGGACGTATTATCGTACATTTTAAGGCGTATGAGGGAACATCTGCCAATTTATATGGATGTCGGATGGACGAGCTTGCAATGACGGCAGGAGAGGTACACTTTACCGAATTTGGTATTGAACGTTGTGCAATCGGTACTTTCCGCAGAAAACAGCAGACAGAAGAGAAGCAGGAGAACAGAAAACTGATCCTCTTAGTGGATGATGATCCGGTAATCTTAAAGACGGAATATGCGTATTTAAGCAGGGATTATCAGGTGGTTGCTGTAAGTTCGGCAAGGGATGCACTCTTGTTTTTAAATAAGAAACTGCCGGATCTGATCCTGCTGGATTACCTGATGCCAAAGATGAATGGGGGAGAGCTCTTAGAGCGGATCCGTTCATCAGAAAATTATAAATGTGCTGCGATACCGGTATTTTTTGTGACTTCTGTGACGGACAAAGAGACGATGAAACGATGTCTGAAACTGTATCCGCAGGGATATCTGATGAAACCGGTAGGAAAAGAAGAACTGCTTAAGATCATAGCAGACTTTTTCCAGAAAAATAGAGTCTGATAGGCGGGGATAAAAGATGAAAACATGGATGAAGGAAAAGTGGTATATTATGGTGTATTTCCTCTTTTTGGGGATTACCATATGTTTTCTGATACATTCCGGAAGAAGTGGTGAAGATTATCTGTTCACGCGTTATGACGGACTGACCTTTGCCAAGCCATGGACCTATCTGTTTTCGGATGGGACGAAAGGGAAGACCGAGCTGCCGGCACAGCTTACAGCAGGCAGTGTGGATGAACTGACCTTACAAAATACGCTGCCCGAACTGCCGGAGGGAGTCGAATTTGTTTACCGTTCCAGACATACGAGTGTCAAGATCTATGTAGGAGGGGAACTGCGTTATGATTCTGCAACACAGATTTCTGCAACACAGGGATCTGTGCTACAGGGCGACAGTAAGGAACAGGTAAAAGACACCTGGTTTCCGCTTCCGGGAAATATCTGGAACGAAGTGCCGTTAACGACAGCTGATTCCGGAAAAGAGATTAAAATCGTAAGCACAGGGATTACAGAGCGGTATCTGAAAGGACCGGGAAACGTCTATCTGGGAGATCGCGGAACCTTTTTCATACAGCTGATGAAAGAACGTCAGGGAACCCTGGTGGGTGCGATCTTACTGCTTTTGCTTGCCGTTGTGTTGTTTTCACTATGGATCGTTTTGATGTTTACGACAAAACGGACTTACAGGGAGTGTCTCTGTCTAGCACTTTTTACGGCATCTGTGGCATTCTGGGAATTGACTGAAACGAGGTGTCTGCAGTTTTTCTTTCAGAATATGAAACTGTGGGGAGTGCTTGCTTACGAGATCCTTGCGCTGACACCAGTTCCAATCGCACTTTATTACAGCTACCACAGAAGAGAGCGCACCGTGCGTCTGTCAAAGATTGCGGCAATTGTACCTCTGGTAGTGTGGGTATTTAACAATGCCCTGCATTTTCTTGATGTGGTGGATATATCACAGACACTTTTAGTTACACAGCTGCTCAATATTTTTGAAATCCTTTTTGTCGGCTATATCCAGATCAGTGACATTATCAGTGATGCAAGCGAGACAAAACAGGGACACGAGGTAAAGTTCTGGTGGGTTCCTTTAGTCGGACTCGGTATCTTTATTCCACTGACTCTGATTGAAATAATGAAATATGTATTGAATATCGGGACATTCCATGATGATGCCATCCTTACCAACCTTGGAATGATTGCCTACATCATGTCACTGGCATTTACTTCCGTATTAAGACTGGCATCCGAGAATATCCGGGTAAAAGAGGCGAGCGAAGCAAAAACACAGTTTCTTGCAAATATGAGTCATGAGATCCGGACACCACTCAATGCGGTGCTTGGATTTGATGAACTGATCTTAAGGGATGCCGGAGAGCCACAGATCTTAGAGTATGCAGCAGGGATCAAAAGTGCGGGAACCTCTCTGCGTGATACAATCAATTCCATACTGGATCTGACCAAGATTGAGTCTGGACGAATGGATGTCCGCATGGAAGAGTACAGTACGATCCAGATGTTAGACCAGACCAGCAGCATGATACATGCACTGGCAGAAGAAAATGGGCTGTATTTTAAGACAAAAATTGATGAAAATATCCCGGAGACCCTGCTTGGGGATGAGATACACATCAGACAGGTACTTACAAATCTGCTCACAAATGCAGTAAAATATACCAGAACAGGTGGTGTGACATTCTCTGTTACGTTAAAACAGAGAGCGGATGAAAATGGTGAGTGTGTTCTTTTGTTTTCTGTGAAAGATACCGGAATTGGCATCAAAGAAGAAGACAGGGAACGTTTATTTGAAAAATTTGAACGCCTTGATGAAGAGAAGAACAGGGATGTCGAGGGAACCGGGCTTGGAATGAGCATCGTGGTAAAACTGCTGGAACTGATGGACAGCCAGATTGAACTAAAAAGTACCTATGGAGAGGGGTCCGAATTTTACTTTGATTTAAAACAGAAAGTGATCAATGCGCAGAAGATAGGAAGCTTCGAAACGGCGAGCAGGAAAAGAGCGGATGCCGAGCGGGAGATGGAATGTTATATTGCACCATCTGCACGGATTTTGATCGTGGATGATGTGGAATTAAATCTTCAGGTGGCATGTGGTTTGTTAGATGGATTAGAGATGCAGATTGACACAGCAGAGAGCGGTGCACAGGCGATTGAACTGGTAAAGCAGAACCACTATGATGTGATATTTATGGATCACATGATGCCAGGGATGGATGGCATCGAGGCAACGCAGAAGATCAGAAAACTGACCGAGAATACAAAAGATCCTTATTATGCCAGGGTACCTGTGATCGCACTTACCGCAAATGCGCTTTCCGGTATGAAAGAAAAGTTTTTAGCAGCAGGAATGCAGGATTTTGTAGCGAAACCGGTTGAAGGAAAAGAACTGCGCCGAGTGTTAAGGGAATGGCTGCCCATAGAGAAAAAACTGCAAAAAGAAGCGGGGAAAGAAACAGAGAAGGAAACACCGGACGAATGGATTGTTTCGATACCTGGGATCAGTTCGGAGGATGCGAAAAGATACACGCCGGATCGGGAGACTTACTGCGGTATGCTAAAGACGTATGTGTCAAGTGCACCGGGAATCCGGGAGCGGTTAAAGAACTATCTGGAGCAGCAGGATCGTGAAAATTATACGGTCACGGTACATGGTCTGAAAAGCGCGGCAAAGGTGATTGGTGCAAACGAAGTATCCGCACTTGCTGCAAAACTGGAAGCCGCATCCAAAACGGAACCGCTTGAGACGTTATCAGACCGGACGGAAGAACTCCTCACACTCTGTGAATCTGGTGAAGTGGCGATCCGGACGTTTTTGGGAGAAACAGAGACGTCAGAAGAGCAAAAGCAGCTTTCTCCAGAAGAACGGAAACAGTTTTTGAAACAGCTGAAGGCGGCAGCAGAAGAGTTTGATATGGATGCTTTTATGCAGATGGGCGAACAGATGAAAAACATGCAGGTAGGCGAAGCGTACCTGAAAGACTGGCGGGAACTTACCGCATGTGTAGAAAACCTGTCCTTTTCCGAAACCATAGAAAAAATAGAACATATGGATAGAACCTAGGCAGATGCCTTTTCTTTTGCTGTTGCATACACTGAAAGAAAAGGCGTTTTTTATGGACCGTGTGAAAAAATTGATCCATACGGATTATGTATATAGAAGGGGAATCAGTGGGGAGAATGTAACTGTGGCGGTTATGGATACCGGGATCGCAGTACACCCGGATTTTGACAGGAGGATCGTTGTATTCAAAGATTTCTGCAATGGAAAAGTGGGGCTTTATGATGACAACGGACATGGCACGCACATAGCCGGGATCATTGCGGGAAACGGGAAGATGTCGGAAGATGAGCGGCATATCCGCAGATACAGCGGGATCGCGCCCGGCGCAAGGATCGTCATGTTAAAAGTGCTTGACCGGAAAGGAAATGGTAATACGGACAGTGTCCTTCGGGCAATCGAATGGTTGAAAAAAAACAGGAAAACCTACGAGATTCGTCTGCTCAATATTTCGGTCGGCATGCTTCCGGCGGCAGGATTTGAAGAACAGAGAAGACTTCTTGAGGCGGTGGATATGCTATGGGATGAGGGTATTATGGTCGTGGCGGCGGCAGGCAACAACGGACCAAAGGAAAATTCGGTTACGATCCCGGGCATTTCCAGAAAGATCGTGACGGTCGGAAGCAGTGATGATGACAGCTATGAGGGCGAAGGGAAAAAACTGTTAAAGGGCTACAGTGGTAAAGGACCGACCGAATGTTGCATTGTAAAGCCGGAAATCTTGGCGCCGGGAACCAGGGTCACAAGCTGCAGCAGCAATGGTGTGGGATATACGACCAAAAGCGGCACCTCGATGGCGGCTCCGGTCGTGACAGGAACACTGGCACTTGCTTTTGAATGCTTCCCGGACTACACACCTGCAGAGATGAAATTAAGACTGTATGAGCGTGCTTATCCGAGGGGGGCACAGATTGGGAAGAAGTGCTGGGGGGTTATCCATGCGGAGCATTTTATCCGCCAGGTTTGACAATTTGACAGGTTACCAGTAAAATTGAGGAAAGGGAAAGAGGGGTACACATGAAAAAAATATTACATTTATTATTCGGAAGATTTTTTATTGTCGCGCTTTCCATTATCCTGCAGGTCGTATGGCTCTGCACAGTGCTATGGCAGTTCAGCTACCAGTTCACTTACGCGAACCTGATGCTCCGTGTGGTGGCGATCATTGTGGTACTGATCATTGTCAACAAATGGATCAATCCGGCAAATAAACTTTCCTGGACATTTTTGATCTTACTGTCACCACTGTTTGGATTAATGGTATATTTCCTGTTTGGCAGATCAGGGCTTACCAGAGGAACCAGAAAACGGATGGATGCTGTGAATGCAGAAGTCTTAAAACAGATGAAACCAGATGAACAGGCAAAAGAAGCACTGAAACAGGAAAACTTAAATGCATACCGGCAGTCGGCCTATATTGACAAATGGGCAGGATTTCCGGTCTATCAACATACAGCGGCGAAGTATTATAAATGTGGGGAAGAGATGTTCCCAGATATGATAGAGGCGTTAAAGGGAGCAAGGCATTTTATTTTTATGGAGTACTTTATCGTAGAGGAAGGTTCCATGTTTAATGAGATTGCCGATATTCTGGAACAGAAGGCAAAAGAGGGTGTGGATGTACGCTTTATCTATGATGATGTGGGATGCGTGAACACCCTGCCGCCAAAATATTTTAAAAAGCTTGAGGCAAGAGGCATCTCCTGTGTGACATTTAATCCGTTCCTGCCGCTTATTTCGACGGTCATGAATAACCGTGACCACCGCAAGATCTTCGTGGTGGATGGAAATATCGGGTTTACCGGCGGGATCAACCTTGCGGACGAATACATTAACCTGACCTCACGGTTTGGCTACTGGAAGGACTGTGGCATCCGCATTGAGGGAGAGGCAGTCTGGAATCTCACTGTGATGTTTCTTGAGATGTGGAATTTCATCAAACGCTCTTCCGAGGATTATTCTGCATTTCTTCCATCTGTTTATCAGCAGGAAGTGTGTCCGAGCGATGGCTTTGTCCAGCCGTATGGGGACAGCCCGCTTGACATGGAAAACGTGGGAGAAAATATTTATCTGAATATCATCGGTTCCGCAAAAAATTATGTCTATATCTATACGCCATACCTGATCATCGATCATGAGATGCTGATCACACTCTGCAATGCGGCAAAAAGAGGAGTGGATGTCAGGATCGTGACACCGGGCATCCCGGACAAAAAGACAGTCTATCTGCTGACCCAGTCCTATTACAGACCGCTGCTTGAGGCGGGGGTAAAGATCTATCAGTATACTCCTGGATTTATCCACTCCAAGTGTTTTGTCTGTGATGATGAGATCGCAACGGTTGGAAGCATCAATCTGGATTTCCGCAGTCTGTTTCTGCATTTTGAGTGCGGTGTATTCCTCTATGGATCGACGGCAGTCATGCAGGTCAAAGAAGACTGTCTGGAGACCTTTGCGGTATCAGAGGAAATGGATGTTTCATTCTGCAAAAACAGACCGTTTCCGGTGCGTATCATACAGAGCCTGATGCGCCTTGTAGCACCGCTGTTATAGTACCGCTATTATAGCGGGGTGAAATATGCCAGGGTGCGGTAAAAATAATCCCGGTAGACTGCGGCAGCGACATCTTTGTCGTAGAGGATATCAACCGAACCAATGGTTTTACCGTCTAAGGTATAGATGGCTTTTCCTGCAACCTCACCGGAGCGGATGGGAGCCTTGACTTCCGCGGGCAGTTCGAGTTTCTTCTTTACACCGGTCAGGTCTTTGCCATCGGTCGTCATATACTGGAACGGACCTTTATAAGAAATGGAAATAGAGTCGGCGATGCCTTTTTTCACGGAAAGCGGAGTGAGGGCATCGTCATTTTTGTCCTGATAGACTCTGCATTTCCCAAAGCCGTAATTCAACAGGGTGGCGGCATCGGAAAACCGGATCTTGTAATCCGGGGCAGCCATCACGACAGCGATCAGCTCCATGTCATCTTTTTTTGCCGTGGCAGAGACACAGTATTTTGCGAGCCCGGTGGAGCCGGTCTTTAAGCCGGTAGCGTAAGGGTACTGTTTGATCAGCTTATTGGTGTTGGTCAGGCCAAATTCACTGGATCCTTTTGCTGTGGTGTGTGTGATGTTTTCCATCCAGATGGTACAGTAATCATGGATGGCGGGATATTTTGTGATGAGCTCCCGCGACATTAATGCGATATCATAGGCACTGGTCATATGTCCGTCGACATCCAGACCGCAGCAGTTGACAAAAGAGGTGTCCTTCATGCCAAGTTCTTTGGCGCGTTCGTTCATCTGACGGACAAATTCTTCCTCTGAACCGGCGATAAATTCAGCCATGGCAACGCAGGCATCGTTCGCGCTTGCAACACTGATACATTTGATCATGGTATCGACTGTCTGGGTTTCCTGTGGTTCTAAGAAAACCTGGGAACCGCCCATGCTGGCAGCGTGTTCTGAGACTGTGACCGTATCGGAGAGCGAGATCTGATGACTGGCAAGTGCGTCAAAGATCAGGATCAGGGTCATGATCTTAGTGATACTGGCAGGATGCCGGATCTCATGGGAATTTTTTTCATAGATGACGGTACCGGTAGAGGCCTCCATCAATAAAACGCTGGGGGCAGAGATCGATAACTCTGCATCCGCCATCTCTGCTGCTTTGATCACCGAAAGTGGGGAAAGAAGCAGGGAAAAGCAAAGTAAGAGGGAAAGAAAAGGTTTCAAGGAAACGCCTCCTGTAGCACTTTATATAATACATTTTAGAGGAGTGGCATGTCTTTTATACTTGAATTTTAAAAGAAAGCAGAGTAAAATATTAAGGTTGAATGGAAAAGAGCGTTGCTTGGGAGAAGAGAAATGGAATTAACAGTCAAACTGCAGGCATTTGAGGGGCCGCTGGATCTGCTGCTGCATCTTCTGGAAAAAAATAAAGTAAATATTTATGATATTCCGATCGTAGAGATCACCAATCAGTATATGGAATACATAGCAGAGATGAAACGGCAGGATTTAAATGTGATGAGTGAGTTTCTGGTAATGGCTGCGACGCTGATCGATATCAAATCCAGAATGCTGCTTCCGGCAAAAGAGACCGGGGAAGAGGAAGAAAGCGACCCACGTGCGGAACTGGTGCAGCAGTTACTGGAATATAAGATGTATAAATGTATGGCGTATGAGCTGCGCGACAGACAGATGGATGCGGCAAGGGTGCTGTTCAAGGAGCCGACGATACCGCCGGAAGTGGCAGAGTACGAAGAACCGGTTGATTTAAGTGAACTGGTGTCAGGGCTGACCTTAGCGAAGCTCAACGATATCTTTAAATCGATCATGAAGAAACAGACGGACAAGATCGACCCGATCCGTTCCAAATTCGGCAAGATTGAAAAAGAGGAAGTTTCCCTGTCGGACAAGATGGCAGAACTTGAAGCGTACTGCATGACACATGGACAGTTCAGCTTCCGCAGCCTGCTTGAGGAACAGTGTTCCAAGATGGAAGTCATTGTTACTTTTCTGGCGATATTGGAGCTGATGAAGATGGGAAAGATCTCGATTTCCCAGGAGTATACGTTTGACGATATCAGGATACAGTCGAAGATTGTTGCATAGAAAAGGAGTCTGTATGGAGAACAATAACTACGAGGCGATCATAGAGGCAATATTATTTACCATGGGCAATTCCGTAGAACTGGAAAAGATTGCATCCGCGATCGAACTGGATACAAAGCAGACAAAAGAGATCATCGAACAGATGATGGAACATTACGAGAGACCGGAAAGCGGAGTTAAGATCGTGGAACTGGATAGTTCCTATCAGATGTGCACCAAAAGCGAGATGTACGAGTATCTGATCCGGATCGCAAAACAGCCAAAGCGGCATGCACTGACGGATGTCCTTTTGGAGACACTTTCGATCATCGCATACAAACAGCCGATCACAAAGGCGGAGATCGAAAAGATCCGTGGTGTTTCCTGTGATCATGCAGTCAACAAATTGGTGGAATACAATCTGGTCTGTGAGCTGGGCAGACTCGATGCGCCGGGCAGACCTCTATTGTTTGGTACGACAGAAGAATTTCTGCGGAGTTTTGGCGTACAGTCGATCGACGAACTGCCGGTGTTAAATCCGGTACAGGTAGAGGAATTTAAACAGGAAGCAGAAGCAGAGATGCACATGAAGCTGGACATCTGATGTCCGGCTTTTTTTCTGTCATAAATTTTTTACCGCCCTCATAGGTATGAAACGATTACATCGGAAGGACGGAATTGCCGTATGTATCGAAAGTTTGTATGTGTCATAATGATAGGTGTGCTTCTGCTACAGAGCAGCATGCCTGTTTTCGCAGAGGAAGCAGAGGGACCGGGCGAGCTGTATGCAAAGGCGGCAGTTTTAATGGATGCCGATTCCGGCAGGATTTTATATGAAAAAAATGGAACGGCTGCAATGGCAAATGCAAGTACGACAAAAATACTGACCTGTATCCTTGCATTGGAAAACGGTAACTTAGACAGTGTGGTGGAAGTGAGTCCGCTTGCGGCATCCCAGCCCAGGGTACATCTTGGCATGCACACAGGACAGAAATTTTATTTAAAGGATCTGTTATACGGGCTGATGTTAGAATCCTTTAATGACTGTGCGGTGGCGATCGCTGAGCATATCGGAGGAAACGTGGAGGGATTCGCTGGACTAATGAATGATAAGGCAGCAGAGATCGGATGCAAGGACAGTTATTTTATCACACCAAACGGTCTGGATGCGAAAGATGCGACCGGGTTTCACCATACGACGGCATCGGATCTGGCACAGATCATGCGTTACTGTATTAAAAATTCTCCGAAACGGGAGGAGTTTCTTGCAATCACACAGAGAGCACAATACGGATTTTCGGATTGTGATGGAAGGAGCAGTTATCACTGCAACAACCACAATGCGTTCCTTACGATGATGGACGGCGCACTTTCCGGAAAGACCGGATTTACCGGAACGGCTGGCTACTGTTATGTGGGAGCCTTAGAGCGGGATGGAAAAAGCTATATTGTGGCACTTTTAGCATGTGGATGGCCGAATAATAAGACTTATAAATGGTCAGATACGAAAAAGCTGATGAATTATGGATTGCAGCAGTTTGAATGGCACAGTCTAAATGAGGTGTCTGTGACGGAGAAAATGTTTTCGCCGGTCCTGGTGGCAGATGGACAGGGAAATAAGATCGGAGATGCGGTTTATATGGATGTCGTTGTGGAACAACCGAAAGAAGAGACAGGTATGCTGATCGAAAAAGGAACGCAGTTTCGTGCGGACTATGAGATCGCACCCACATTGCAGGCTCCGGTTGGGAAAGGAAGCTATATCGGCAAAGTGACCTATCGTCTGGGCGATGAGATCATCCTGGAATGTCCGATCCGGACAAAGAATGCAGCAGAAAAAATCGATTATTCCTGGTGTATCATACAGACGCTGGAATTATTTGAATTATTTTAAAAATTGTGTTACGAATGACACATTGAAAAAAAAGGAAAAGTCTGCTACGTTAGGAGATAGACAGAAGAACAGTAGAGGAAGAGTATATGCCAGAAAACGGGTTTTACAGATGGATACACCGGAAGCAGGAAGAAAAAGAAGAATTAAATGAGCTGTGGCAGAAAGAACAGCAAAAGGATGCGTTTATTGCTGCAATCTCCAGAGAGATGGAAACGAGACTGGATGCGATCCGCGAACAGACGGAGCTGCTTTTGCAGCAGGGGCAGACGGAGGAGACAAAACGGCTCGCGCAGGAGATCCTTTGTGCAGAGCGTGGATTGCAGAACATCGCTGAGGATATTTCCGATTTTTCGGAACTGGAACAGGGCAATGCAGAGTTAAACGAGCAGGACTATGATCTGTCTGCCATCTTAAAGGATACACTTCGCATGGCAATGCTTGAAAGACGGGAAAAGCCGTTGGAACTGATCGTAGACTGTGAGGTCGGTATGCCACAGCAGTTATACGGTGATGCGGAGAAGATCCGCCGCATTCTCTATAACCTGGTGCGCAATGCAGTCTGGTACACGGAGGATGGAGGTGTGATCATCCGTGCAACCAAACGAAAAGAGAGTTATGGTATTAACCTCTGTATCCAGGTGATCGATACCGGGAGTGGCATGTCACCGGAACAGATCGACCTGCTTTTTGCAAAAGGCACCTATGGTGTGCAGACGAAGCAGCGGGCAAACAGTGGGCTTGGGATTGGACTTGCCATGACCCGCCGCCTTGTAGATGCAATGCATGGATTCATTTCCGTAAAAAGTATGCCGGGAGCAGGAAGTATCTTTCAGGTGGTGCTGCCACAAAAGGTTGTGAACGAAACACCGCTAGCACATTTTGACGGCAGAGAGCGGATGTGTTTTCTTGCTTATACGGATCAGGATAAATTCAAATATAATCTGCTCCGGGATGGATATGTTACAGCACTAAAGCATATGGCGGAACAGCTTGAGGTGCCGATAGATTTCTGCCGTAATCTGGCAGAGGTAAAGCGCAAGATCGAACGTGTGCGCTACAGCCATGTGTTTATTTCCGGGGACGAGTACCGCGAGGAGATGGAATATTTCGAAGCACTGGCAGAGGAACTGCCGGTTGTGATCTTATTAAATGAAAATACGACCGGGGGAAGGGCAAAACATTTTATCCATGTCCATAAGCCTCTTTATCTGCCAGATGTAGCAGCTGCATTAAATGGGGAAAAAGAAGATGTTATGCAGGATGCAGCCGGAAAACACTGGATCAATGAAAAGATGGGGATTAATTACTGCGGAGGAAACAAAGAGGATTACGAGGAGGTATTGCAGATCTATTCTGATTTTGCAAAAAGGGCGATACCGGAACTGGAAGAGGCTTATGGTAAAAAGAACTGGAACGCATATACGACACAGGTACACTCCTTAAAGAGTTCGTCTCTTGGAATTGGAGCGGAGTCTTTGTTTGAGCTTGCAAAGGCACAGGAGGCAGCGGCCAGAGGCTGCAATGAAACAGAATTAACAAAAAACCATGCGAAAATGATGAAGCGTTACAAAGAAGTGCTGGAAGAGATCGCAGGGCGTATGGAGGAATAACATGAGAAAAGGGTTTCGGTATCTGCTCGATTCTTTGAATGACAGAAATCTTGAATTAAATCACAGATTATTTAACCTGATCATGATCGCATCAGTTTTTATTTCTTTGGTGGGATTTGGATTGTCCTGTACGACAGGTGCAAATCGGATTGGATTGTTTACGATCGGATTTGCCGTTTTGTTTTTGATCTTTCTGATGTGGTCTGCAAATCGGAGAGCAAACTATGATGCCTGTGCAGTTGGGATGACACTTGTTATCAATATGCTGGTATTACCAGTCATATTTTTTAACTGTGGTGGTGTTGCGAGTGGGATGAATGACTGGTTTGTTCTTGGGATTCTGGCGGTGTTTCTGATGCTTTCCGGGTGGCGTCTTGTGTTTGTACTTGTCATTTCTGTCCTTAGTTTTTCCGGCTGCTATCTGGGAGCATATTTGTATCCGAATTATGTACATACGCTTTCCGGTTCAACGGAGATTATCGTGGATACTTATGTCAGCCTGATCGCAACATCATTAGTGACAGGACTGGTAATTAAGTTTCAGAAAAGTATTTATGAGAAAGAGCGTGAAATCGGACAGTTGCAACAGGAGGAACTGGAAAAGGCGAATCAGACAAAAAGCCGTTTCCTTGCCAATATCAGCCACGAGATCCGGACACCGATGAATGCCATCGTCGGGTTAAATGAGATGAACTTAAGAGAACAGATCCCACAGGAAGTAAAGGAAAACTGCGTGAATATCGACCGTGCAAGCAGACTGCTGCTGACACTGATCAATGATGTACTTGATCTATCCAAGATCGAAGCTGGAAGAATGGAACTTATGCCGAGAGAGTATCAGGTGGAGACGATCTTAAGCGAACTTGTCAATATCATCTGGATCCGTGCTCAGAAAAAGAAACTTGATTTTGAACTGGACATCTCACCGGATCTGCCACGTGTACTCTATGGAGATGATGTACGCATCAAACAGATCCTGATGAATATTCTGACCAATGCGGTAAAATATACATCCAAAGGATTTGTCCGAATGCAGATTGGAACGGAACTGCTGGAAAAAAATCAGATCCGGGTGATCTATAAAGTGACGGATACCGGGATCGGCATCAAAAAAGAGGATATCCCGATGCTGTTCGATTCATTTAAACGTCTGGATGAGGAAAAAAATAATGAGATAGAGGGAACCGGACTCGGACTTGCAATCGCACGTCAGCTTGTTGAATTGATGGGCGGAACGATTACTGTTGACAGTGTATACCATAAAGGCTCCACCTTTACTTTTTCCGTATGTCAGCAGATCATAGATCCTGCACCACTTGGAAATTTAAGCCGTAAGATCCGGACAGGATTTGAGGCAAAAGAGGATTACAGGCAACAGTTTGAGGCACCGGAAGCCAGAGTCCTGATCGTAGACGATAATGAGATGAACCGCGTGGTCGTAAAGAAGCTGCTGCGCAGCACAAAGGTCAGGATCGATATGGCAGGCGGCGGGGTGGAATGTCTGGAGAAGACATTAAAGCACTATTATCATGTTATCTTTATGGATCATATGATGCCACAGATGGATGGGATCGAAACATTAAAGCAGATCCGTATACAGGAATATGGAAGATGTCATGAAACACCGGTGGTTGCACTGACAGCAAATGAGTTTCATGGGGCATATGACTTCTACAGACGTGAGGGCTTTGTGGGATATCTGTTAAAACCGGTCAGCAGCATGCTGCTTGAAAATATGCTGTTACGTCTGCTCCCGGAGGAACTGGTGGAACGGATGCCTGGAACTTCCGGGGAGACTGGTGATACACAGGAGGAACTGGAGACTTTTCACCAGCCGAAGAAAAAGAAACTGATCATCACGACCGAGAGCGTGTGTGATCTTTCCGAAGAACTGTTAAAGAAAAATGAAATCCCGTGTATCTGTTACTATGTGCAGGCGGGGGAGAGCCGCTTCCGCGATATGAGAGAGATCTCTGCAGATAATCTGATCCATTATCTGAATCGAAACAGTGAACAGCAGATCGGCTCCATGGCACCAACCGTTGAGGAATATGAGATGTTCTTTGCAGATGCGCTTGACCGGGGCACCCAGGTATTACATATCAGCATGTCATCAGCCATCGGGCATGGCTATGAACATGCACTGCAGGCATCCAACGGATTTGACAATGTATATGTTGCAGACTGCGGCCAGCTTTCCTGTGGTATGGGGATCATCGCATTAAAAGCAGCGGAACTGGCAAAAAAGGATGTTCCGCTTACAGAGATCCTAATGGAGATCAAACGGCTCGAAAAGAGAGTATCCACTAGCTTTATCCTGAGTTCCACGGACAGCCTCTATCGCGGCGGCAGGATGAACCGTGCATTGAAATGGTTCTGTGATACTTTCAAAGTCAGTCCGCATTTTGAAGTAAAAAATAACCGGATCGTCTGTAAGGGAATGTATGCCGGTTCGTTTGAGCGGGCATACCAGAAATACATACATGCCAAACTGGGAAAACGGCATGCGGTTGATCCACAGATCCTGTTCATCATCTATGCGGGCTGTGCCTTAGAGACAAGGCAGAAGGTGCGAAAGAGGGCAGAAGAAGAACGCAGGTTTGAAAAGCTGATCGAGCAGCAGGCATCTGCGGCGATCGGAAGTAACAGCGGACTGAATGCATTTGGATTCTCATTCCTGAAAAATGAATCCTAAAAAAAACAAAAAATACGTCAAATAATTAACAATATACTTGAAAATATTGGCGAAACAAACTATAATTTACCATAGCGAAATTTTTGTTCGCGGTAAAGGTTATTCATTATAATCCATATCAAAAGATATGGGAAACTTTATAGATGGAGGGCAAAAAGGATGAATAGTAGTAATGATAGCTTGGCAATGCAGCGTATTACCAAGTTAGTCGATGAGAACAGTTTCATGGAACTGGGATCTCTCGTAACCGCAAGAAGCACAGATTTTAATCTTGCAGAGACGGACACACCATCAGATGGTGTAATCACCGGTCATGGACTCATTGATGGAAGTCTGGTATTTGTATACAGCCAGAACGCTTCCGTATTAAACGGAACCATTGGTGAGATGCACGCAAAGAAAATTGCTGCAGTATATGACATGGCAATGAAGATGGGTGCACCTGTTATCGGATTTATTGATTGTGCAGGTATGCGTTTGCAGGAGTCTGTAGATGCACTGGACGGTTTTGGTCAGATTTATGCAAAACAGGTTACCGCTTCTGGTATCATTCCGCAGATTTCCGCAGTATTTGGAACATGTGGCGGTGGATTATCTGTAGTTCCTGCTCTGTGTGATTTTGCATTCGTAGAGAGCGGAAAAGGTAAGATGTTCGTAAATTCTCCAAATGCGATCGATGGAAACAGAATCGACAAATGTGACACATCAGCAGCAAAATTCCAGAGTGAAGAGAACGGCTGCATCGATGCAACAGGTACAGAGGATGAGATCATTGCTCAGATCCGTGAGTTAGTCAGCATGCTTCCGTTAAACAACGAAGGTGATGTATATACTTCTGACTGCGCAGATGATTTAAATCGTGTATGTGAGAACATGGAAGGCATGAAAGGTGATCCAAGATACCTTTTAAGCGAGATTTCTGATGAGCATGTATTCTTCGAGACCAAAGCAGCTTACGCAAAAGACATGGTAACCGGATTTATCAAATTAAATGGTATGACGATCGGTGCTGTTGCAAACTGCTCTGAAGTATATGATGAAGAGGGAAATAAAACAGAGACATTTGATGCTGTACTTTCTGCAAGAGGATGCAACAAAGCGGCAGAGTTCGTTCAGTTCTGTGATGCTTTCGAGATCCCGGTACTGACACTTACCAATGTAACAGGATTTAAAGCATGCATGTGCTCTGAGAAGAACCTTGCAAAAGCACTTGCTCATATGACATCTGCTTTCGCAGGAGCAACCTGCCCGAAAGTAAATCTGATCACAGGCAACGCATACGGAAGCGCATATGTTGCAATGAACTCCAAATCGATCGGAGCGGACTTCGTATACGCATGGGCTGATGCCAAAGTTGGTATGATGGATGCAGAGCTCGCAGCTAAGATTATGTATGCAGATGCTTCCGCAGATGTTCTTGCCGAGAAAGCAAAAGAGTACGATGCACTTCAGTCAAGCGTTGTAACAGCAGCAAGACGTGGTTATGTGGATCTGATCTTAGAGCCTGCAGATACAAGAAAATATCTTGTTTCCGCATTTGAGTTATTATATACAAAATGTGCAGGTGTGCCAGATAAGAAACATGGAACAAAATAGAAAGGTGAAGTTATGAAGAAAAAATTATCTTTGATGCTTTGTCTTGTGATTATGACGTTAACAATGGCAGCATGTGGAACAGACCCTGCCAGCGTAGACTATTTCGGAATGGGCTATGATGATCTGAAAAATGGCATGGAACAGGATGTGGCATCTTTAGTAAACATGACGGATGAGAACCGTGAGAGCATCAATGCTTATGGTTCTGACGAAGTGATCAAACTTCTGACCACCTGGGATGATACAGTTGCAGACCTTGGCGCTTATCAGGGTCTTGGAGAATTCTCCGTTGATAAGGCGCAGGACACTGTGACCACAACACAGGTTGTTAAATTCCCGGGAAGAGATGTTACTGTTACATATGTTTACAGTTATGACTATGAAACAGAGCAGCCGGCTTTAACAGATGCAAACGTTGATCTGGTATATACCCTCGGCGAGCAGATGTCAAAAGCAGGTATGAATACCTTAATGGGTATGGGAACTGTATTTATTGTATTGATCTTGATCAGTCTGATCATTTCATGCTTTAAGATCTTCCCTTACCTCGAGAAAAAGAAAGCTGGAAAAAATGCAGCAGAGCCTACTGTAGTAGAGCAGGTTGCACAGCGTGAGGAGCAGCAGCTTACAGATGATCTGGAACTGGTTGCTGTCATTACTGCAGCGATCGCTGCCGGAACAGGAGCTTCCACTGATTCATTTGTGGTACGTTCCATCCATCGTAGATAAGAAAACATAATTTTTAGGAGGATAATCTAAATGAAAAGCTATACAATTACCGTAAATGGAAATGTTTATGATGTTACAGTAGAAGAAAACGGCGCAGTAAGTGCACCATCCGCAGCACCAAGACGTGCAGCAGCTCCTGCACCTGCAACAGCAAAACCGGCAGCACCGGCAGGCGCAGCAGGAAACGTTAAGATCGAAGCAGGCGCAGCAGGTAAAGTATTCAAGATCGAAGCTGCAGCAGGAACTGCTGTAAAGAAAGGTGATACTGTTTTAGTACTTGAGATCATGAAAATGGAAACACCGGTTGTTGCTCCAGAAGATGGAACAGTAGCAAGCATTAATGTAAATGTTGGAGATATGGTAGAAGCAGGTGCTTTACTCGCAACTTTAAACAACTAATAGTAGGAGGATAACCATGAGTTATATTACGGAGACTTTAAGCAACCTCCTGCATCAGACCGCCTTTTTCAACCTTACAGGGGGAAACTTCATTATGATCGTGGTTGCCTGTATTTTCCTTTATCTGGCAATCCGTAAGGGGTTTGAGCCGTTGCTGCTCGTTCCGATCGCATTCGGTATGCTGCTTGTAAATATCTATCCTGATATTTTTGCAAGTCCGGAACAGATGAGCAATGGAGTTGGTGGCTTATTCCATTATTTTTATATTTTAGACGAGTGGTCCATTTTACCTTCCCTGATCTTCCTTGGGGTAGGAGCAATGACAGACTTTGGACCTTTGATCGCAAACCCGATCAGCTTCCTTTTGGGAGCTGCAGCACAGTTCGGTATTTTCGGTGCTTATTTCCTTGCAATCCTGATGGGATTCAATGATAAGGCAGCAGCTGCTGTATCCATCATCGGTGGTGCAGACGGTCCTACCTCCATTTTCCTTGCAGGTAAGTTAGGTCAGTCTGGTCTGATGGGACCGATCGCTGTGGCAGCATATTCTTACATGGCACTGGTACCAATCATCCAGCCACCGATCATGAAGCTGTTCACAACCAAAAAAGAACGTGCGATCAAGATGCAGAACTTAAGACCTGTATCAAAACTGGAAAAGATCTTATTCCCAATCGTAGTAACTATCGTAGTATGTATCATTCTTCCGACAACAGCTCCGTTGGTTGGTATGTTAATGCTTGGTAATTTATTCCGTGAGTGTGGTGTGGTTCGTCAGTTATCTGAAACAGCATCCAACGCATTGATGTATATCGTTGTAATCTTACTTGGTACTTCTGTTGGTGCATCTACAAGTGCTGAGGCATTCTTAAATGCAACTACCTTAAAGATCGTTGCATTAGGATTAGTAGCATTCATGTTTGGTACAGCAGCCGGCGTATTATTTGGTAAGTTATTATGCTGGATCACCAAGGGCAAGATCAACCCTCTGATTGGTTCAGCAGGTGTATCCGCGGTGCCAATGGCAGCCCGTGTTTCACAGAAAGTCGGTGCAGAGGAAGATCCTACAAACTTCCTGCTTATGCACGCAATGGGACCAAACGTTGCCGGTGTTATCGGTACAGCAGTAGCAGCCGGTGTATTTATGGCAATCTTTGGAATATAGGAGGATAAAATAAATGTCAGAAGTTGTTAAAAAACCTTTAAAAATAACAGAGACTGTACTGCGTGATGCACATCAGTCCCTGATCGCAACCAGAATGACAACCGAGCAGATGCTTCCAATCGTAGACAAAATGGATCAGGTTGGTTACTATGCAGTTGAGTGCTGGGGCGGTGCTACCTTTGATGCTTCCCTTCGTTTCTTAAAAGAGGATCCATGGGATCGTCTTAGAAAATTAAGAGATGGTTTCAAAAATACAAAATTACAGATGTTATTCCGTGGACAGAATATCTTAGGATATCGTCCATATGCAGATGACGTAGTAGAGTACTTCGTACAGAAATCCATCGCAAACGGTATTGATATCATCCGTATTTTCGACTGCTTAAACGATCTGCGTAACTTACAGACCGCAGTAAGCGCATGTAACAAAGAGAAAGGTCATGCGCAGGTTGCATTATCTTATACTTTAGGAGATGCTTATACCTTAGAGTACTGGACCGATATGGCAAAACGTGTTGAGGATATGGGTGCAAACTCCGTCTGTATCAAAGATATGGCCGGTCTTTTAGTTCCACAGAAGGCAGACGAGCTGGTTCGTGCAATCAAAGATGTGATCGATATTCCGTTAGAACTTCATACACACTATACTTCCGGTGTTGCTTCCATGACTTACATGAAAGCAGTAGAAGCAGGATGTGATATCATCGATACTGCAATGTCACCATTTGCATTAGGTACTTCACAGCCAGCTACCGAAGTTATGGTAGAAGCATTCAAAGGTACTGAGTTTGATACCGGATTGGATCAGAACAAATTAGCAGAGATCGCTGATTACTTCAGACCAATGCGTGAAGAAGCATTAGAGAGCGGATTAATGAACCCGAAGGTATTAGGTGTTAATATCAAAACTTTACTATATCAGGTACCAGGTGGTATGTTATCCAACCTGATCTCCCAGTTAAAAGAGCAGGGCAAAGAGGACAAATACGAAGAAGTACTTGCAGAAGTACCTCGTGTCCGTAAAGACCTCGGTGAGCCACCTCTGGTAACTCCTTCTTCCCAGATCGTTGGTACACAGGCTGTATTCAATGTCTTAATGGGTGAGAGATACAAAGTCGCTACCAAAGAGACAAAAGACGTATTACTTGGTAAATACGGTCAGACTGTAAAACCTTTCAATCCGGAAGTCGTAGACAAAGTACTTGGAGATGAAAAGAAAAATGCAATTACCTGTCGTCCGGCAGACTTGTTAGAGCCAGAACTTGACAAGATCGAAGCTGAGATGAAACAGTGGAAACAGCAGGATGAGGATGTATTATCTTATGCACTGTTCCCACAGGTAGCAACAGAGTTCTTCAAATATCGTGAGGCACAGCAGAAAAAAGTAGATGCAACGATTGCAGATACCAAAAACGGTGCTTATCCGGTATAATAAATAGCAGAATGAGGACACCCGCTTGCCGGGTGTCCTTTTTGCGTATGTAACGCATGTAAAATAAGAAAAAGAGAGTATCTTTTCAAAATAGATTGTGCTAATATGAGAGAAAAAGACAAAAGGAAAATGGACATATGAACGAATTTGAGAAAAAGACTGCACCTCGTAATCCGATCGATACCGAGAGCTGGTTTATTGAGAGTTACCGGAGACAGAAAGGACACCCCATCCGTATCCTGATCTCGCTTTACAAGGGAAATTACCATAAATTTGTCATGGCAGTTATCTGCTTTTTCTTAAAGCATGCCTGTGTATGGGTGTTGCCGATCATAACGGCAAACATTATCAATGATGTGACGATGAAGAATCCGGACACAGTACAAAACATTATTTTATATTCGATCTTAGAGGTTGGGCTGATCGGCTTAAATATCCCGATGAACTATTATTATACGTCTTATAAGAGCCTTGCGACGCGTTATGCGGAGACCGGACTCAGAAAAGCACTGGTGAGGAAACTGCAACAGTTGTCTATTTCCTATCATGTGGAGACACAGTCGGGCAGATTGCAGTCGAAGATCATGCGTGATGTAGAGGCGGTAGAGACGTTGTCGACCCAGATGTTCCTCAGTATTTTAAATATTGTCTTAAACATCGGCGTGGCATTGGTGGTAACGGCGTCCAAAAGTAAGGTGGTCTTTATCTTTTTCCTGCTGACTGCACCAGTTGCAGCCATCACGATGGTATCGTTCCGTACAGCAATGCGAAAACGCAATACCGAGTTTCGAAAAGAAATGGAAGAGACCTCTGCGCGTGTCATGGAGATGGTAGAACTCGTTCCGGTGACAAGGGCACATGCCTTAGAGGATGAGGAAGTGCATAAAATGAGCGGACAGTTGTTTGCCGTGGCAGAGAAGGGCTATAAACTGGATCTGGTGCAGGCACTGTTCGGTTCGGTCGGCTGGGCAATCTTTCAGGTGTTTCAGGTTATCTGTCTGGCATTTACCGGGTATCTTGCGATCCAGGGACGGATCTTAGCCGGAGATATCACCTTATATCAGAGCTATTTTGCAACGGTGGTCAATCAGGTGTCCGCGATCGTTACATTGCTGCCGACGATCACCAAGGGAATCGAATCCGTAAATTCTATAGGGGAAGTGCTTCTCTCCGAGGATGTTGAGGATAATGAGGGAAAGAAACAGCTTGATGATGTAAAGGGCGAATTTGATTTTTGCGATGTTTCGTTTCACTATAAAAATAACAATACAAAGGTGTTAAATCACTTAAATCTTCATGTGAATCAAGGCGAGACGATCGCACTGGTAGGCGAATCCGGAGCCGGAAAATCAACCGTTCTAAATCTTGTGATCGGGTTCCATCTTGCAGACGGCGGTAAGGTACTTTTGGATGGCAATGATATGAAGGAGATCGATCTGCGTTCCTACCGGAAACATTTAGCAGTTGTGCCGCAGACCTCGATCTTATTTTCGGGAACGATCCGTGAAAATATTATATATGGAGCAGAACAGGTATCAGAAGAAGAGCTGTGGAATGTGATCCGTGCGGCAAATCTGACAGATCTGATCGAAAGTCTGCCGGAGGGGCTTGACACGGTTGTGGGAGAGCATGGTGGAAAACTGTCCGGTGGACAGAGACAACGGATCGCCATTGCAAGGGCACTGATCCGAAATCCAAAGGTCATCGTATTGGATGAGGCAACCTCGGCATTAGACAGTATTTCCGAAAAACTGATTCAGGAGGCACTCGGCAATCTGACCAGAAACCGTACCACGTTCATAGTGGCACACCGGCTTTCAACGATACGGGATGCGGATAAGATCGCGGTATTAGCGGACGGTCATTGTGTAGAATATGGAACCTTTGAGGAGCTGATGGCACAAAAAGGAGAGTTTTATCGTATGAAAACGATACAAAGTTAAAAAACTTGCGCAGTATCAGTGGATTTGATATAATCGTATGATGGATAAAAATAAAAAGATAAATGAGGATGAACATGAAATATTCTGTGATTGTGCCATGTTACAATGAGGAATTAAATATACATGGACTGATAAAACGATTAGAGCAGGAAAAAGGTTCCCGTAACGTGGAATATATTATGGTAGAAAATGGATCGAAGGACAAGACCAGAGAGTACTTAGAGCGTGAGTGCAGCGAGAGAGCGGACTTTAAGATCGCCTATGTGGATGAAAACCTTGGCTATGGCTATGGTGTGATGCAGGGAATGAAAGCGGCAACCGGCGATTATATCGGCTGGATCCATGCTGATCTGCAGGTCAGTCCAAAAGAAATGATGCGTTTTATTGACTATATTGAGAGAGATACAACCGGTCAGAAGTTCTTTTTAAAGGGAGTCCGGGACAGCCGGAGCGTGGTAGAACATATATTTACCGCCGGAATGACTGCCTATGTGACACTGATGTTAGGACAGTACCTCTATGACATCGGAGCGATCCCGGTATTATTTCACAGAAGTCTGCTGGATCAGATGGATGAACGCATCCCATATGATTTTGCAATCGAGACCTATGTCTATGACAAGGCAAAGCGCAGTGACCTTGTAGTAAAACGTTTTCGCATTCATATGGGAAAAAGAGAAAAGGGAGCTTCCTCCTGGAATAAGGGATTTTTCTCCAAAATACGTCAGAGCAAAGTGATCATGGGAGATGTACTTAAGATCAGAAAAGGAGAGGCTGTCAGGTGAAGAAAAAGGCGTTTGACTACGAAAAATTATTGCTCTTTTTGCTGTGCATTGGCTTTTCTTTCCTTTTCTATGGAAAAACGATCGCAGTTGAAAATGTAAATTATGGCGTAGAGCAGTTACATCAGTACAATCACGAGCTGTTCAAACAGAATATCGGATTGATGGAAGACGGTTTTTCACCGCGCTATTATGCCAATGTGATCGTAAGTGTTCTGATGAATCTGTTGAAAATGAGCTGGGCTGGTGTTGCAACCCTGATCATCCGCGCAAACTTCATCATTTATGCGGTGGCGGCAGCACGGACGGTGTGTAAAGTGACCAAAGAGAGACGACTACTGTTTGGTGCGATCTTAGTGTCCTGTATGTTCCGTTCTTCGCTTGGAACACTGGCAGGGTTTGGCTTAAATGGTGCGATGGATGTATTCATCGGAACCGGAACAGCACTGGTGCTGCTTGGCATCTCTTTCCTCATTGGAGAAAAGAAAAACTGGATGGCAGCGTGGATCTGCCTTTCCCTTGCAACTCTGATGCATGTACATGAAGGTATGTGGGGTGGCTGTGCCGTCGGAGTGATCTGGCTTACTGTTATGATCGCAGAGAAAAAGATTGACTGGAAGACTTTAAAGGGACTGCCGGTCTATGTTGTGGTCATGCTCCTTGTAACGGTACCGGCTCTGCTTCACGGCGAGGCAGTGGATGAGACGTTGTTTGCGGAGATCTATGTCAATATCCGTACTCCGAACCATCTGCTTCCGACTGCATGGGGAACGGATGTGATCATAAAGAGTTTTCTGTTATTGCTGACCCCGGCACTGTTTTTTGCCATCCGGTATTGGAAAGACAGATCAGAAACAAAGTCACGCCAGTATCTGATCTTAAGTATCCTTTCCATGGCGCTCTGGATCCTTATTTTTGCAGTGCAGTATTTCGGTACGATCCTGCATCCAAGTTCGACGATCATCACGATGTATCTGCCGAAATGCTTTAAATATATGGCATATTTTGCGATGCTGTTATACTTAAAGATCGCGGACATGTTGTCTGACGAAGAAAGCTATTTACAGAGTGCGTTTGCCATTTTAGTACTGCTACTTGGCTGTGATTACAGTTTTGCAGTGACGATGCTCTGCGCGGTATTGCTTCTTGTAGAGAGTCTCTTTGGACTGGAAGAAAAACTCGTGACAAAAGACGCTCCATTTTATCATGGAACGATCAGGCTGCTTACCTGGGAAGTATTCTTGGTCGCACTTTGTGTCTTACATGGATGGAGTGAAGTGGTCGTGATGATCGCCGCGGTGATCTTTGTCACAGAATTTATTCTTCCATATCTGAATTATAAAAAAGTGTATCATGTTGTATTGTGTCTGTTTGCAGTGTTTGTGATCGGCTATTCGATCGAAGGAACGATTGTAAAGATCGATGAAAACGGTGTTTCCTATGTATCGGGAGACGAGTGCTTGAGAAGTGCGATGGGAAATGATATCTATCAGCTCTCGATCGCGTTTAAAGAGGCATCCGATGCAGAGGATGAGTTCCTTGCAGATCCGTACAATGGAGATTCGGGCTGGGTACAGTTAATGTCCGAACGAAACTGTTACTGTATCTTTAAGTCGACCCCATCCTCAAAGCGTGCGGTGTTAGACTGGTATGAGCGGATCCAGAAAGTGGAGCATATGTCACAGATGAGTGCGGAAGAGCTTTCGGATCTGATGCAGGAGATCGGAACCGATTATGTGATGGTAACACCGGGGCAGTATGATACCTTAGACCAGTCAGATCTGTTTGATGAGATCTCGAAGACCAAGGTCGCAGGCATGTACCGGTTACATGCGAAGGAGGCAGCCCGTTGAAACGTGAGACAAAAACCATTGCAAAGTTTCTGGTCGTAGGTGGCAGTTCTACATTATTAGATTATGTCATCTACTGGATCCTTAGCATGTTTATTCATTTTAACCTGGCAAAGACATTGTCCATGTTCTGTTCCTGTGTCTATTCGTTTTTCCTGAACAAGATGTTTACTTTTCAGGACAAGCGGAAACTATCGGGCGGACATGTACTGCGTTACATTGTTTCGCAGGCAGTCAATATCGGGATCAATGTTTCGATCAATGCACTTGTGTACGGAACCACCGGGATTCGTATCCTTGGAATGGTCAGTGCAACGGCAGGTGCAATGATCGTCAATTTCTTATTACAGCGTTTCTTTGTATTTCAGACGACAGAAGCGTAGAGCAGGAGGTAAATTCAGATGAAGATAATGATTACAGGAGCGGCAGGATTTATTGGTTCCCAGCTGGCACATCGCTTATGGGCGGATGGTCATACGTTAATACTGATCGATAATTTTTCCTATGGAAAAGCAGACAATCTGGTATTTGAAGACCATGATTTCACAGAGGAAGTACTGCACATGGATATCCGTGACAGAGAGGGAATCAGTGAGTTATTAAAAGCAGGGGATGTAGATTATATCTACAATATCGCCGGGATCGCACCATTACCGGATTGTCAGTCCAATCCACAGGAGGCGATCGACGTCAACCTGACCGGATTTGTCAATATTCTGGAAAATGCCAGAAAATATGGTGTGAAAAAGGTAATTCAGGCAAGCACCAATGCCATGTATGAGAATGAGACCACATTCCCGACCGTTGAGGACAACTTTGCAGTTCCAACTCTGATCTATCCGAATACGAAGTACTGTGCCGAGCGTTTCGCCGAGTCGTTTTGCAGAACTTACAATATGAATGTGACCTGTATCCGTTTTGCAAACGTATACGGACCACACATTGACTGCTTGAGAAAACAGCCACCGTTTGTTGCTTATATGATAAGAGAGCTTTACTACGACAGAACCCCTGTGTTCCATTCCGATGGAAACCAGCGCAGAGACTATATTTATGTGGATGATCTGATCGACCTTGCAATCGCAGTACAGCAGGGCGAAGGCTTTGATGCGGTCAACTGTTCTTCCATGAAGAATTATTCAGTCAATGAGATGTATCAGGTGGCATGTGAGATCATGGGCAAACAGATCACACCGGAGTATGCCAGTGATGCGCATTACTGGGAGAAATACCCGGAACTGTTTGAGGGAGCTTATCAGATTAAAGAGAGCATCTTAAAAGATGAGATCAATAAATATTCCCTGTGCGATAATTCGCATGCAAAGAAACAGTATGGCTGGTCGCCAAAGGTAGATATCAAAGAGGGATTAAAGAAAGTTATCGAAAATGAATGTCAGCTGCTGAGCCATCTGGACAACTAGGAGGAAACTATGAAATTACATCTGATTATGCCGATGGGCGGCAAAGGCTCCAGATTTTCCAAATATGGATATGAATTTCCAAAACCTTTGCTTGAGATAAAGGGAAAACCGTTTTTCTACTGGGCAACACAGTCTATTGCAAAGTTTATAGAGGTGCAGGACATTACATTTGTTGTCTTAAAAGAGCATATAGAAAAATATCAGATCGATGAAAAAATCAAAGCATATTATCCGGGTGCGATCATCCATGTGATCCCGGAGGTATTAAACGGTGCTGTACTGACCTGTATGGAGGGTGTCAAGGAGATCAAGGACGATCATCCGATCGTATTTAACGACTGTGACCACATTTTCCGGTGCCGTTCTTTTGAGCAGTATATCAGTGGAGAGGAAGATGGCGTAAATGGAGCATTGCTGACATTTCCGTCCGATTCACCGAAATACAGTTTCCTGCGGTTAGATGAAAACGGAAACGTGACAGAGACCGTCGAGAAAAAAGTCATCAGCGATCAGGCGATCTGCGGATGCTACTATTTTGATGGAAAAGAGACCTTCTTAGAGGCATCCAGACAGTATCTGGAGCATTGCAGTTATCAGGAATTTTTCGTCAGTGGTGTTTACAATGTGATGGCACAGGAGCATAAGATAATAAAACCATTTCAGACTGATTTCCATGTTCCGTTCGGGGTACCGGAAGAATATGAGGAAGCAAAAGAGTCTGCATTTTTCGAGGAGTTAAATTGATTGGAATATATTTGGCAGTTGCAGTTATTTTACTGATCTTGGGACATATCTGCAAAGCAAGGAGATGGAAGCGTCTGCTGGCTTCCTATGAGACGATCCCGACCGTAAAATTGTTGCGGGTGCTCGCAATTGGTCAGGGGATCAATATGGTCATCCCTTTTCGCGTGGGAGATCTGGCACGTATTTATCTACTGGGCAGAAAACATTTAAAGAATGGTTATGTGTTGGCGTTTGCCTCTGTGATCGCAGATATTTTTATTGATACGATAACAGTTGGTTTTGCGTTTGGGGCACTGTTCCTGTTAAACATCCACCGGGATGAGATCAGTGGGATCGCGATGCGCTATGAGATCTTATCACTGCTTTTGATCGTGGTGTCAGTGATTGCGTTCTGGCAAAAGAAACAGGTCAAACTGATGATCCAGAAGATAGCGACCATCTTTAACAGTAATATCGAGCGAAAGATACTGATCGCAACTTATGCGGTATTTTCCAGCATAAAAGATACTCTGCGTGCGGATAAGATCTTACGCCTGCTACTGGAAACCGTTGGCGTATGGGTAAGTTACTTTTTATCCTATGGGGCCTTTGCCATTTTTTTACAGAAGCTGGGCTATGATTTCACACTGACGAGGGTCTTTCAGACAATTTTTTCCATGGCGGGAAGCTCGCTGTTAGTGGAGTGTCTGACGGGACATCAGGGGATGCGCTGGATTGGATGGTTCTTTATCTACCTGTTACTTCCACTGTGCCTGATCTATCTGATGACTTTCGTGAAAAAAAATACGAAAGAGGAGACGTATCATTCTTATCGTAAGATACTGCCACAGTTAAATCCGGCGGACAAGCTCGCCTTTTTGAACATTTATTTCGGGGGCAGACAGCAGAATTATATCGATCTGTATCTGACCATCAATAATGATGTGAGCATTTTACAGGATTTCTCTGCCGGTTCAAATGCGACCACGATCCTTTGTATGGATGAGAAAAATACCTTTTACCGGAAATATGCGTTCGGGGATGATGCCAGAAAGCTGTGGGAGCAGGTGGAATGGTTAAAGACCTATGCAGATGATATCCCGGTTGCAACCATTTTAAGAGAGTATCAGACGGACGAGTATTGTTATTATGATATGGAATATAAGAAAGAGACACTTGGATTTTTCCGTTATATCCATACTTCCTCCACGGAAGACAGCTTTGCAGTGTTAAAGAGTGTATTAGACTGTCTCAATGAAAAACTTTATTCGAAGGATGTGCGAAATGCAGAAAATGCTGTGATGCAGGAATATATTGAGAAAAAAGTGCTTGCCAATATCCGGATCTGTGAAGAATGGGGCATGAAAAAGTTCCGCAATTTCTATCAGAGCAGTATGGTGGTCATAAACGGAGTCGAATATCCGAATCTGTCTTACTATGCGGATAAGTTAAATGCAGCGTATCTTACAAAAGTATTCTGCAACGATAAGTATGCAGCGATCCATGGTGACCTGACGATTGAAAATATCGTGTGCGGACAGGCAAATACCAGAAACTGGTATCTGATCGACCCGAATACTGGGAGCCTGCATGAAACACCGTTTTTGGATTATGCAAAATTATTGCAGTCTTTGCATGGCAGATATGAATTTCTGATGATGGTAAAAAATGTACAGGTAATGGATAACCGGATCGAATTTTTATTTACCGGTTCGAGTGCCTATCAGCAGTTGTATGAGAATTATAAAAACTATCTGTTTGAAAAATTCCCATATGAGGCAGTCAAGAGTATCTATTATCACGAGGTCGTACACTGGCTGAGACTGATGCCTTATAAAATACGCAAGAATCCGCAGCTTGCGGTCGTATTCTATGCCGGACTTTTGATGGTTCTTGCAGATGTGGAGAAAATGTTTGAGAATGGAACAGAAAAATAAATTAGCAGCATTTGATCTGGATGGAACCCTGTTTGACACAACACTTGTGAACTGCTTTTCTTATCAGAAAGCGGCAGAACTGTGCAGCTGCAAGATCGAGCAGGAAGCGTTTATCCGGGAATTTGTTGGAAAAAATTATAAGGAATTTCTTCCGGTGCTTGGGATCACAGATCAAAAGACACAGGAAGCGATTCATGAAAAAAAGAAACAGCTCTATGCAGACTTCCTTGGAAGTGCCAAAAAGAATGAGCATCTGTTTTCCATGATAGAGGGGCTGCGCGGTTCCTACAAAATCGCGCTGGCAACGACCGCATCTAGAAAAAATGCACTTGAGATACTGGATTGTTTTGGAGAGACAGAGAAATTTGACATTCTGATCACACAGGAAGATGTGACGAGATTAAAACCAGACCCGGAATGTTACTTAGCAGCAATGAAGCAGGCTGGCGTATCGCCGGAGGACACCATTATTTTTGAAGATTCCGAAGTTGGGATGAGAGCGGCAAAGGCGAGTGGTGCCTACGCTGTGCAGGTTTCTGCGTTTTAGCAGGGACAAACATGAAAAAGAGGCAGGGGAATGAGAAAATGAAGCAGATGAAAAAGATTTTTCCGGATATGGAAGCAAAAAAGCGTGCGTGGCTGTTTGCCTTACGTGTTTTTTTCTTATGCGCACTCTGCATCCTGCCATCCTATGAACTTGTTAAAAGCGGGATGGCAAAGACAGTTACCATGGAAGATATGGAGACAGAGTCTTTGCAGTTAAAAGACGGAGAAACCTTTTCCCAGACGATTTCGATCGGCAGTGGAACGCATGTAAAGTCACTTGCGATCGGAGTAGATTCCGTACTGGACAATGAAAATGCCAGCATAAAAGTGACCGTACAGAGGGGAGATGCCACATACAGCAGATCCTACACGCAGAGTGAGATTCCGGCAAAAGGATTTTTAGAGTTAAAAGAGTTTGATCTAAGTGGAACAAAAGCAGAGGAACTGGTAATATCCGTTGCAGTCGAAGAACTCTACGGCGGCAGCTTTTCTTTGCAGATGACGCCGGAACTGCTGCACGGCTATGAAACAGCGCAGGTGGATGGTGCAAAAAAAGACGGGGCACTTGCGATCGCACTGACCGGCTGGTCGGCGCATCAGGAGTGGGTGGCTTACCGTTTCCTCTGGATCGCGGTTATTTTTGTGCTGGCGGTCTTTGTGGCATGGCTTTTGACTTATCAGACAGACAACCTGTTTTTTGAGCGTGCAGTCAGGATTTCGGTCTTTGGACTGATCCTTTCCGTATTTTCGCTGTTGTATCCGTCATTTTTGTGGTATGGCTGTGACTGGTGCGAGGGTATTTTCTATTATCGCAAGATACAGGAAAATTCCCTGTGGCATGTCATTGCATCGTCAGATTTTGACCTGTATATGGCGCAGTTTAACAATATTTTTATGTACCTGTTTGTAAAGGTACTCCATATTGACACCTATACGTTCATTGCCTGCCAGCTCTTATCTATTGGTATGATCGCATACTGGGGAACGTTGTTCTGTAAGAAACAGTACGGAAAGTATTTTTCGATGGATTTTCGGGTAGGAGCAGCCGTGGTTGCAATCTGCTATTTATATACGATGCAGGAATTTTCCTTTATCGGAGTGGCGTATTTTGGTGTACTCTTCCTGTTGTATCTGATCACCTATGATTTTTCAGAGGATAAGCGGTCGTTCCTTTTGTCCATACCGGTTCTGATCGTGATGTGTCTTTCCAAGATGACATTTGCACTGTTTTGCCCGATCAGCATTTTCCTGCTTTTGCTGTGGAGAAAGAAACTTCCGAAGCGAGACCGCATCCTGCTTATCGTGATGGCAGTTTCCTGTCTGGCAGAAGCAGGGGTATCGGTTCTCTTAAACGGCGGACTGACCGGAGGAAATTCACTCGGAACGATACAGGATGTCACACTGGTAAAATTGATCGTGGGCGCAGCCTACTATGCGGTACAGCTTACGATTTCCGTTGTGTTCCACGAGATGAATTTTGCCAATGCGCTGCTTTTGAATGTGGGTGTGTTTGCGGCACTGTTTGCGCTGCTTCTCTGGTCGATCTATGAGGTGGCAAAAAAGAGAAGATTCCAGAAACCGGCAGGCTTTCTCATTGCCATGCTTGCAGTGGTATATGGAAACTGCATGCTGCAGATGCTGACCAATTCCTACTCCATGACACCGGCGGGCGTGAAGCTTGACCAGATCTTTTATATCCCGGTGGAAGACAAGTGGTGGTGGTATTCCTTTGGCTATGTGGCACTGTGGGCGATCGGACTGACCCTCATTTATATCGTGACAGCATTTTTAAAAGAGCAGGTGTTAAAAGAGGGTATAGAAACTGCGGGCTGGTACCGCGTGGCAGGGATTGTTTTATCGTTTACCCTGTGTCTGATCACGGTCAACCAGTACGCGTACCATGGCAATGACTTACAGAGCTATAAGGCAGAAAATATGTTTACCGTTCCGTCCAAAATGCAGGGAAATTTTACCGAATATTCTTTCATGCAGAAAGATGATCACTTTTTCATCGTGACTTCATCAAAGCCGGATGGACTGGACTGGTATTATAACCACAATACGGAATATTTTTCCAAAGACATCGAAGAGAGAACCAATACACTGCAATTTGGCGAGGGAGGACTTGGTATCCATGCCTCGGTTGGCATCCCATCTTTGTATGTGCATAAATGTGAGGAGACCAACCAGTTACAGGATGGTGCCTATGTAGTACGGCTTTATGATGCAGATGGAACGGAGATCGGAAGCTATAAGCAGCTTGATACGGACATCCACAGGGAGTATATCTGTTTTTACTTTGATGGAACATTACTCTGGAATATTGCGTATGCAGAATTTGAATATGAAGACGGTACGCCCGCCTATATTGAGGGACCGGTGCGTATGGGATATTGTGTAAATTAGGAGGAACTATGAAATTAGGAATAATGCAGCCATATTTTATGCCGTATATCGGCTACTGGCAGTTAATGAATGCAGTCGACGAATATGTCGTGTATGATGATGTGAATTTTATCAAGGGAGGATGGATCAACCGGAACCGTATCCTGGTAAATGGAGAGCCAAAATACATCAATGTGCAGATGCGCGGCGCGAGTCCGTTTAAAAAGATCAATGAGATCGAGGTTGCCAACGATGAGGCGGATATCAAAAAGAAACTCCGCATGCTGGAAAATTCCTACAGGAAAGCCCCATATTTTGAGATAGGCTATCAGATGATGGAAGAGATTTTCCAGTCGGGAAAAACAGATCTGGCTTCCTATATTCTATATTCTTTTGAGCGGGTGGCAGATTATCTGGATATCAAAACAAAGCTGACCGTTTCATCCACGATCGAGAAGGACAATGAGTTAAAAGGACAGGACAAGGTGCTTGAGATCTGTAAACGGCTTGGAGCAACCGAGTATTACAATGCGATCGGCGGACAGGAACTGTATTCTTTTGATGTATTCAAAGAAAATGGGATCGAGCTTAGCTTTTTAAAGACCGGAGACATCCGCTATGCACAGTATGATAATGAATTTCAGCCGAGTCTGTCCATGATCGATGTTCTGATGTTTAATTCCAAAGAGCAGATCAAAGAAATGTTAGAGGATTATACCCTGATCAAAAAAGAAAGTTAAAGAGATGCAGGGAGACAGGAAGCAGGGTGCACAATGAGCAATAATAATGATTTAAGCAATCGGATTAATGAATGTTACAGTAAGCTGAGTAAGGGACAAAAGAGGCTGGCAACCTATATCACGGACAATTATGACAAAGCGGTATTTTTAACAGCGGCAAAGCTGGGAGAAGTGGTAGGAGTCAGTGAGTCCACGGTGGTTCGTTTTGCCATGCATCTGGGCTACAAAGGCTATCCGGAATTTCAGAGTGCCCTGGAAGAACTGGTGCGGAATAAATTAAATTCTTTGCAGCGGATGGAAGTCACTTATGGAAGGATCAACCAGTCCAAGATCTTAGAGTCTGTGTTAAAGGCAGATGCACAGCGGATTGAATCTTCCCTCGAAAAGATCGATGAAAATGCGTTTGAACTGGCAGTAGACACCATTTTAAATGCCAGAGATATTTACATCATTGGAATCCGCAGCTGTGCACCGCTCGCAAATTTTATGGCATTTTATTTTACACTGATATTTGAACATGTTCATCTGATCCAGACGAGCAGTTCCAGTGAAATCTTTGAACAGATGGTGCGGATTGGAAAAGAAGATGTCATCATCGGGATCAGTTTCCCAAGGTATTCCATGCGTACCTTAAAGGCGATGGAGTTTGCCAACAACCGGAGCGCAAAAGTGATCACGCTGACGGACAGCGTACATTCCCCGATGAATCTGTATTCTTCCTGCAATCTGATCGCAGAGAGTGATATGGCATCCATCGTCGATTCCTTAGTAGCGCCTCTCAGTGTCATCAATGCGCTGATCGTTGCACTCTGCATGAAAAAGCAGGGCGAGGTGGCGACAACACTTGAGATGCTTGAAGAGATCTGGGATGAATATCAGGTATACGAAAATGATGAGATTAATTTTATTGATGATTCCATTAAAATGCGCTACGCAAAAATAGGAGATACAGACTTTTATGAGTAAGATAATCGTGATTGGAGGCGGCCCTGCCGGCATGTTTGCGGCAATCGCGGCCGCGGAGACATCGGCATCCAATGAAGTCATACTTCTGGAAAAAAATGAAAAACTGGGAAAAAAACTTTTCATCACCGGAAAGGGACGCTGTAATATCACAAATGCAAGTGATATGGAGGATTTATTTTCCAATGTCATGTCAAATGCAAAATTTTTATACAGTGCCTTCTATTCCTATGATAATATGAGGGTGATCGACTTCTTTGAACAGAACGGACTGCGCACGAAAGTAGAGCGGGGCAACCGGGTCTTTCCGGTTTCGGATCATTCCTCGGATGTGATCGCGACCTTAAACCGTGTGCTAAAAGAGAAAAAGGTCAAAGTCATGCTGCATACAGAGGTCGGACAGATCCTGCTGCAATCCTCACAGGGAAGCCTTGCGAAAACGGCAGCTGAGCTCGGGG
>OIZV01000137.1_pt1 | contig 47711 bp, 60 predicted proteins | sample 1588681 | NCBI WGS metagenome assembly OIZV01 (sample SAMN03283281) | human gut metagenome | biome: human-associated habitat; material: feces | host: Homo sapiens | place: Peru | collected 2012 | reverse complement strand
GAGGAGAAGGTGTCGAGCTTGCGAGACGGATGAGGTGTGCCGCAGGCGGATTGTCCGGCATCCGGCAAAGTCAAATTCAGCCGCCCGAAGTCAATTAAAATAAAATACTCCGACAACACAAAACTCCGCCGATCGAGCTATCGACCGACGGAGTTTAACTATACTATTTATTTCTTTGCCTTTTTAGCGCTTTTGGGATTATAGCAGACAGCGCCGATGGCCATGATGACAAGTGCGATAACGACGAAGCCGATATTCTTTGTGCCGTGCTTTGCGATAGCCGCATAGATAAAGAGGCAGGAGCCTGCGAACGAAAGAGCCGGCATGATGAAGCGGCGGAATACGTTGAGGCCTTTGCCCTTGACCATGAGCATTACATAGAGGGGCAGATAGAAGGCGTAAACGCAGATGAGCGGGAGCTCGGTCGAGTCAAAGAGGAAGATCGAGCCTTTGCCGGTGTATTCCGCGAAATCGGTGAGGTTCGCCATATAGAAGTAGAAGAGCCACAGAGCGTTGAAGATAAGCGCAACGATGGATGCGTTCGAGGGCATCTCAGTGGCGTGGTCGAGCTTGCCGAGGAAGTCGGGTCTCGGGCCGTGATTTCTGGCTGCGAGCGAATAGAAGCCGCGGTCGCAGGCGAGGGTAAGGCCGTTCAGGGTGCCGAGGCAGGAGACAGCGATGAATACCGTCAGTATAGTGCCTGCGACGTTGCCGAAGATGGTCTTGAATGCAAGGCTTGCGCCGTTGGGAAGAAGCTCCTCGGTCTTGATGCTGCCGGAGATGCCTATGTAATAGAGCATATAAACGACGACAACGATGATGGTGCCGAGCACGAGAGCCTTGGGCAGATTTTTCTTAGCGTCCTTAAGCTCGGAGTTTATCGCCGTTGCGATGACCCAGCCTTCATAAGCGAAGACGGAGGTGCAAACGCCCGCGAGAATAAGATTGAAAGAGATTCCCACTCTGGGCACCTGAGTGTAGGTGACGGTGCCGTCGGCGGCGGTGGAGATGTCAACGACGGAGTTCATGTTGTCCGCAAGAACGCCGTTCTTGATGCCGTAGATAGTGCCGACGATCGCAAGAAGCACGAGGGGAATGAGCTTGATTATGGTCGTGGAGACCTGGAAATGACCGGCAAGCTTGGGTGAAAGAGTGTTGAGAGCGAAGCTGAGGATAAGGAATACGAAAGCAAGAACCATTGTCTCTGCGTCCGCCGCACCGTAGCCGAAAAGAGCCATGGTGTATCTTGCGGAGAGCCATGCGAGCGCCGAGGTCATTGCGGGGTAATAGATAGTTGCCATGAACCAGCCGACATAGTAAGCATACTTGCTGCCGACGAGCGCTTCGGAGTAGTCAACGACGCCGTTGATCTTTTCATACATGGTGCCCATGACGGAGAAGGTATATGCGCTGATAACCATTACGATGCCGCCGAGCAGCCATGAGAGAAGAGCGACGGGTAGGTCGCCGCTTGTGATGTTGAGCATCGCTTCCGCTTTAAAGAAGACTCCGCTGCCCACGACTATGCCGACAACCATGCAGATGGCGGTCAGCAAGCCGTACTTTTTCTTGAGTTCACTTGCCATATAATCACCTTTCAGAAATAAATTCGGCGTTCACATCAGAACGCCTTTTTAGAAATTTTACACCCTGTTAACAGATTTGTCAATATTTTTTCTTGCCTTTCACCAAATGATTGAAAAAATTTTGTTAAAATCAAATGAACAAAAAAATCAGCGGGCAAAGTTTGGATTGACCGCTGATTTTTTGCTTTGTGCAAAAAAGGTTATTTGTCTGAAACGTCTATTTTGTCGGTATAGATAAAATCGTGCAGATATCGGCGCACCGCGTCGAAATCCAACACCTCGGTCCATTGGCCGTTGTGCATTCCCGCTTCGCACTGATCCTCGAGCGGCACTCTGGTCTGCTCGATGTCAAACAGCAGCATACTCATGCCGCCCTTGTAGGCAAGCCCCGTTATTTCGAGCGGGGAGAGGTCGGTGGTGATGAGTGGGAAAATGTCGCGCATTATAGCTATCAGCTTTGTCAGCGGTGTGCGCTTCGCCTTGTTGATGAGCGCCGTTATCACCTTGCGCTGACGGTAAGTACGCATATAGTCGGTGTCGAGCTTCCTGATTCGGCAGTAGACCAGTGCCTTTGCGCCGTCAAGATGAACGCTTTCGCCGCTCTCGACCGTGTATCTGGTGGTGCGGTTGATGAATTTCGCCTCTTTCTCGGTCACTTCAACGTCCACTCCGCCGAGCTTGTCGATTATCTGAGTGAACATATCGAAGTCAACGGCGGCAAAGTGGTCGATGTCGACCCCGAAGTTGTATTCCAGCGTGTCCACGGCAAGCTGCGCCCCGCCGTAGGAGTAGGCGGCGTTGAGCTTTGCCATCTTGTCCTTTGACGGTATTGTCACCCAGCTGTCGCGCAGGAACGAGGTCAGCTTTATCTTGCGGTGCGCCATGTCGATCGAGACGAGTATCATTGAATCCGAGCGCTGCGAGGTCTTTGACGAGCCGTCGACGCCCATGAGCAGGATATTCGTTACCATCGAGCTGCTTGTCAGCTCCGAGGACGAAATATATTGATTTGCCTCAAGATCCTCTTTGTTGTAGCCCGAGACTGCGGCAAAGAGATAGATAAACGACGAGGTGAGCACGATGATGACCGCTATGAACGCGGCAACGAAGCGCAGGAAACGATGCTTCTTATGCTTTTTAGTCTTTTTTACTTTTTGGGGCTTCTCAGGCTGCTCTGGCTCGAATTGCGGCTCCTGCGGCGGCTCCTCAAGCGGCGGCAGCGGCGCGGTGTCGTCAAGATAGACCACGTCGAAGTCGTCGGAGCTTTTTCTGTCCTTTGAAATATATATATCTTTCATTTCATACTCCCGAATGCAAAATGGATTGATTTTATACAATTCTACACCATCCGCGGCGAATTCTCAACCCCGCAAATGTAAACATTTTAACTTACAGTAGCTAAATCCCGATATTTTTATCCAAAACATTTGACTTTTTACGCCCTATAGTCTAAAATAGAACGGAGCATGTACGAGTGGATCGGGCAGTCGCGGGCGTCTTATGACGCGTGAGGAAAGTCCGAGCTTCATCGAGCAGGATAACGGCTAACGGCCGCCGAGGGTGACCTTAGGGACAGTGCAACAGAGATATACCGCTTGCTTTTGCAAGTAAGGGTGGAAAGGCGAGGTAAGAGCTCACCGGCGTGCGGGAGACCGCACGGCCATGTAAACCCTATCCGAAGCAACACCGACAGGGGGAGGGTCCTTGACCCGGCGCTTGCTCAGCGATACTCCGACGGGTGGCTAAAGCCGTGCAGCAATGTACGGCGTAGACAGATGATTGCCTTAAATGACAAAACTCGGCTTACAGATCCTCTCGTGCACGCTCTTTATTAATGTAATACGGAAGAATTTATGGATGAGCTTACCGAACTTACCGGCGTAGTTGAATATATTACTTTTCTGAATGAAGAGAACGGCTACACCGTCCTTGAGATATCAAGCGGCGGTGAGCTTTATACTGCCGCCGGCGGCGCGGGCACTCTCTATTGCGGCGAGAAGGTGACTCTCATCGGCCGCTGGATGGTCCACCCGACTTTCGGCAAGCAGTTCAAGATAGAATCCTGCCGCAGGGAGATCCCCGAGACGGCGGGCGAGATGCTCTCTTATCTTTCGTCGGGAATGATAAAGGGCGTCAAGGAGAAAACGGCTCAGAAGATAGTCGAGCGCTTCGGCGAGGAGACCTTCTATATTATCGAGCATTTTCCTGACCGCCTTGCCGAGATAAAGGGCATATCCAAGGACAGAGCCAAGGAGATATCCCGCGAATTCGTCAAGAACGCCGCCGAGCGCGAGGCGCTTATAGCCCTTGAGAAATACGGCATGACCGCTTCGGAATGCCTTAAAGCCTACAGGGTATTCGGCGCCCGTTCGGTCGAGACGATAGAGCGCAATCCATACACACTCTGTGGCAGCGAGATAGGCGTGCCGTTTGAGAAGGCGAGCGAGATAGCCTCAAAGCTGCCAAGCCCGCCCGCGCCCGAATACCGTATCGACGCGGGCATAATCTATGTCGTGCGCCACAACTGCAACATGAACGGCCACACCTGCCTGCCGAGGGAGAAGCTCTTTGCTCCGTGCCTCGACCTGCTCGGGTGCTCCCGTGACGAAATAGATATCAGGATAGATAAGCTCGTTGACGGCAAATTCCTTGTGTCGCATAATGTCGGCGGCAGGGAATATATATTCCTGCCCGAGATGTATAAGGCCGAGCGCAACGCCGCGGAGATGATACTCTTTATGAAGCGGTTTGCGACGGGCGGCGACCCGAGGATAGACGAGCAGATAACAAATGCCGAGCTTATCAGCGGCGTTTGCTACAATGAATTGCAAAAAAAGGCGATAAAGCTCGCCGTTGAGAAAGGAATACTTATCCTCACGGGCGGCCCCGGCACGGGCAAGACCACCACTCTCAGAGGCATTCTCAAGGTCTTTGAGGGCATGGGGCTTGACGTGGCGCTGGCTGCGCCGACGGGCAGAGCCGCCAAGCGTATGAGCGAGCTTACCGGCCGTGAGGCTCAGACCATCCACCGCCTGCTCGAGGTCGAGTGGGATCGCAACGACAGGCCGATGTTTCAGCGCAACAGGCGCAATCCTCTCAGCGCGAGCGCGGTCATAATCGACGAGCTCTCGATGGTGGATATCACGCTGTTCTCAAGCCTGCTGGACGCTTTGCCTATAGGCTGCCGCCTTGTCATGGTCGGCGACTCCGATCAGCTCCCGCCTGTCGGCGCGGGCAATGTGCTCCAGGATATGATAAATTCAAAGGCGCTGCCGGTGATAGAGCTTAAAGAGGTGTTCCGTCAGGCGATGGAGAGCCTGATAATCACCAACGCTCACCGTATTGTGGACGGCGAGATGCCCGAGCTCGGGCGCACCGATAAGGACTTTTTCTTCATGGAGCGGCGAACGCAGGCGGCGACGGCAAAGACCGTCGTTGAGCTTTGCGCCGCAAGGCTACCGAAAGCATATAAATATTCGCCGACCGAGGATATCCAGGTGCTCTGCCCCTCAAAGAAGGGCGAGGAGGGCACTGTGAATCTCAATAAGCTCCTCCAGGCAAGCATCAATCCGCCCGCGCGGCATAAGAAAGAGCACGCCTTCGGTCAGCGCACTTTGAGAGTCGGCGACAAGCTGATGCAGACAAAAAACAATTATAATATAATGTGGACAAGCTCCGAAAAAGAGGGCATGGGCGTTTTCAACGGAGATATCGGTATGCTTGAGAAGATAGACGAAAGCTCGCACCTGCTCTATGTCCGCTTTGATGACCGCACGGCTGAGTATCCGTTTGAGAGCGCCGCCGAGCTGGAGCACGCCTATGCGATAACGGTTCATAAGAGCCAGGGCAACGAATTCCCCGCCGTGATAATGCCCGTCACCTCCGTGGTCGGTCAGCTTTCTTACCGAAATCTGCTCTACACCGCCGTGACAAGGGCAAGGCGGCTGATGATACTCGTCGGCACACGGCAGAGCATAGAGCGTATGGTCGATAATAACAGCAAGGCCAAGCGCTATTCGGCGCTGAAAGATTTTATAATGTTGGGTGATGACGCTCGATGAAGCTGTTTGAACGCCCGCTGCTCGCCCTTTTCCCGAGGAGGTGCGCCTATTGCGGCAAGCCCGTTGCGCCCGAACGCGGCTCCTGCCGCAAATGCGAAGCGGAGCTGCCGAGGATAAAAGGCGATGTCTGCCTGCGCTGCGGACGGGGGAGCGAATACTGCGCCTGCCGAGGCTCGGCCGCATACTATGACAGCCTTATCGCCCCGTTTTATTACGAGGGCTGCGTTCGCTGTGGGCTGCACGCTTTCAAGTTCAGGCGCGATCCCCGCAGAGCCGAGGCTTTCGGCTCGGAGATGGCGCACTCGGTTGTCGAGAGATACCCGGCGGTCGACTTTGATATGATCGTCAGCGTGCCGATGACAAAAAGAAGCCTGCGCGACAGGGGCTACGATCAATGCGCCTTACTTGCCCAAAGGCTTGCCTACGAAACGGGCGTGCCGTATAAACCCGGCGCGATAGTTAAAATATATGAGACGGAGAAGCAGCACGGGCTGAGCTATTACCTCAGAAAAGGTAACCTGACGGGCGTCTTTGATATCCCTCAGCCGCAGCTCATCAAGGATAAATGCGTCCTGCTTTGCGACGATATATCTACCTCGGGCGAGACGATGAACGAATGCGCCAAGATGCTGTGGCTCTGCGGCGCAAGAGAGATCCGCTGCGTCGCCCTCGCATTGCCGAAGATGAATAAAAAGAAGATAAAATAAAAGAAAGGCGGTGATAACGTGCTCGGTACAAATATCGGAATTGACCTCGGAACTACCTCGATAGTCATATATATCGAAGGCAAGGGGATAGTCCTCTCCGAGCCGTCGGTCGCCGCTTACGATACCAACAGCGGCCATCTGATAGCCGTAGGCAAAAAAGCCTACGAAATGATAGGACGGACCCCCGATAATATCCGCATCGTCAAGCCCATGCGCCACGGCGTTGTCTCCGACTTCACCGCGACGAAGCATATTCTGAGATTTTTCCTTTCAAAGATATGTAAGAACATGATATTTAAGCCGAATGTCGTCGTCTGTGTGCCGTCAATGGTCACAAATCTCGAGAAACGCACTATTCTTGACCTCATAACGGCGGCGGGCGCTGCCAAGGCTTGCCTTATCGAGGAACCGCTTGCCGCAGCCCTCGGAGCGGGGTTAAAGAGCGACCGCCCGAAGGGGGCAATGGTCGTCGATATCGGCGGCGGCACAACGGATGTGGCGGTCATCACCATGGGCTGTATCTCAGTGTCGGATTCCGTCAAGGTCGCGGGCAACGCCTTTGACGAAGCGATAATGCGCCAGATACGCCGCGAGCGTGACGTGATAATCGGCGAAAGAACGGCGGAATTCATTAAAAAGCAGATAGGCTGCTCATATCTCAGGAGCGCCGAGCTGGGTCTGACGGTCAAGGGCAAGCATTTCATCACGAGTATGCCCGTGAGCATAGACGTCAGCTCCACCGAAGTCTATCTCGCCATGCGCCCTCAGCTTGAGAGCATCAGCGAAACGGTGCGTTCGGTGCTGGAGCTTACCCCGCCCGAGCTTTCGGCGGATATTGCCGATTCGGGCATTTACCTCACAGGCGGCGGCGCGCTGCTGCACGGGATAGATAAAATGCTTCGGGAGAAAACAGGCGTCAAGACGTTCGTAGCCAAGGACCCTCTCAATTGCGTCGCCCTCGGCACCGGCGAAGCGCTCTCGCACATTGATATTCTCAGCCAAAACGGCTATGTTTTTAAGGCCAGAGACGAGATCGGCGGCCTTGAAGCCATGCAAACGGAATAAAACAGACAAAACCGTCCCAAAATGCTCTTATCAGATGAAAAGGACGGTTTGTTTTATGAAAAAACGCAGTATGATTGAGATCTCGGTCGCCCTTGCGCTCGTTTTCGCCTTTGCTATATCCGCTGTCGGTTTCGGCAGGGAATGCGAAAAGGTTCGCGGCGAGGTCGTGCGCCTGCATGTGCTTGCAAATTCCGACAGCGAAGCCGATCAGGCGGTCAAATTGCTCGTGCGAGACGCCCTGCTCGGCAGCGGCAGCGAGCTTTTCTCGGGCGAGGTCACGGCACGGGGCGCGGCAGATTGCCTGAACGCAAACGCCGACAAATTAAAGGTGGTCGCCGAGAAGGTCCTGCGTGACAATGGCTTTGACTACGGGGCGGATATCCGCCTTGTCAACGAATATTTCACAACAAGGTCATACGAGGGCTTCACTCTGCCCGCGGGGCGTTACACCGCCGTCAAGGTGGTGCTCGGCAGCGGAAAGGGTCATAATTGGTGGTGCGTGATGTTCCCGCCGCTCTGCCTGCCCGCCGCAAGCGAAAAGACCGATATAGACGCCGTGCTCGGCAGGGACGGCGCGGAGCTTATCGATGGCGGCTCAAAATATGAGATACGCTTCAAAATAGTTGAAGTGATAGAGAGTATAAAAGAAAAATTCAGGAGCTGACAGCATGATAGAGAGATTCAACTACAGATCAAACCGTGATATCGACCTCGGCAGCGAGCCGATAAACGGGCAGGGGACGGGCAGCGTGAGCGTGTGCCGCTACGGGCTTTTCCCAATGTCATATAACGGCTGCGAGATAATCGCCGTTTATAATCTGCGACTGCTGCTCGGCACGCCGAGGCCGCTTTGCGATATTGCAAGGGAGATATATCCCTACGGCTGCCTTGTTTTCGGCGTTTTCGGCACTCACCCGTATGCGTTGAAGCGCTACTTCAACTCAAACGGGCTGCCCGTACATATGATTAAGGATTATTATATGTTCCGCAAAGTTTTTGCGGGCAAGAGATACGGCATACTCTCTTTTTGGAACGATACCACTGTATTCAAAGGGCTTCACACTGTCTGCGTCGAGAATACGCCCGAGGGTCTCAAGGTGTATAACCGCTCCAACAAAAAGACCGAACCCGTTATATATAATAGTATAGACGATTACATGGATTTCGGCAGATTTATCTGCGGATACTACGTTGATTGATAATTCTGACCGGCGGATCTCCGTCGGTTTTTTGAATTTTGACCGAATCTTTACACTTTCATTCGATAGAGTGAGCTTTACTTCCTGACGCAAAGGCAATACCCGACACCATCGGGTGCGGCGAAGCCGTGGAGGCTCTTGAATTCCTTGAAACATTCGGTGTTTATCTCATATGCCCCGATGTTTTCATAGATTCTAAAGCCCCTTTGCGGCACGCCCAGCTCCAATTCTTCAATTGTATAGGCTCTGCTCATCCGCTCTCCCGCTGCCGCGGCGAGGGCGGCTTTTTCGCTGTGATATTCGCTGTCGGACGCTGCGTAGTCAAAGACAAGTGCGCTGCCGTGCGGCAAATGCTCCGCAAGAGTCGATATCAGGGCAAAGAAATCCTCCTTATCAAAGTAAAAACTCAGTCCCAATGCGCTGACAAAGCTGACCTTCTCCGCCGAGAATGACGACTCACAGAGCAGGTGAGATATCCAATCCTTCTCCGCAAGGTCGGCTGAAATATAATGCGTTTTTTCGTCCGAAAGCCCTGCTTGTTTCAGCCGCTTGAGCTTTGAGTCGATCATTCTCGGCATGTCGACCTCGAATATTTCAAGATCTTTTGCCCATTCGGGTCGGCGATAGGCGAAGGTATCAAGCCCCGCACCGAGTATAATGTATTGTTTTGTTCTCAAAGATACCTCCGTCCTGAGCGCGCGCTCCGCAAAGAAGCTCCTCGCGGTCACTCCGGGGGCAAGGCGTTTTTCGACTGCCGCACGGAGTGCCTCGTCATCTGTGCCGCTGAAATTCGGCTCAAAGAATTTGATGCCGCCGACAATGTTTCGGGCTATTGCCGTGTAATCCGCCTCGCCGAGAATTCTGTGTGCCAGCGGGTCGGAGTACATAGTTATCTCGTTGTGCTCCGTGTGATATGCTCGCGCAAACGCACTCATCAGCGCCGTCATGTTTTCATTCTTACCCATTTTATTTCCTCCTGTCGTTCGTTTTGGGAGGCTTGTAAAAGCCCTGTATACCTAATACCATATTTCCAAAATGATAACAAGACTTGACTTTATACTCAAAATGTGGTAATACATTTCAAAAACAAGCGAAAACCCTTGTTTTTTAAGGGTTTTCGCTTATCCTTGTTACTAACCTGTTACTTGCTATTTTACAAGATTTAGGGCTTCCTTCAATTCTTCAATAGTTTTGTGGGTGTAAACTCTTTCACCAACTTCCTTTGACTTATGCCCCATTATTAAATCAATGCAGACTTTATTTGCACCGGCTGAATCTAATCTTGATCGGAAAGTGTGTCGGCATTCGTGCGGTGTGTGATGCATTTGAAATTCGTCCATAATTCGATTCCAAAAAATGTAGTATTGACTTAATGAAAGACTTTTCCCATTGTATGAAAAAAGATACTTCCCGCCTTCGGTCATTCGTTGCCTAACGAATTTTTGAATGCGTGGATGAATAGGAACAATTCTATCTTTACCGGCTTTTGTCTTGATACCACCTTTTACTATCATCTGCTCAAGATCAACATTCACCTTTTCAATCGTCAGCATTTCACCGATTCGAAAACCTGTATATAACAGGAACAAAATACTATCACACCATTCTTGATTTTCATTATTCCAAATCGTTTGAATTTCTTCTTCGACAAATGGGATTTTGCTTGAAGGAGGGATTGGGGCGGCATGAATTAAAGACGAATTCATTTTTGTTATTATATCAAGCTCCATTGCATAGCAGTCTAATTGACCGAAAAGATTCTTGATTGCGCCTTGTGTTGAATACCCATGTCCGCAATTGTCAATCACTTCTTGCATCTGATAGGCTTTGATGCTTTTATATGGAAGGTTGTGCAGTTGTGCAGCGTGTTTGAACGCTGACTTATGACTTGAAGCGGTCGACTTTGACATCTTCGGAAAATCTCTTATAGACCATCTATCAAACAACTCTTTCATTGTAATTTTTGCAAGGTCAACATCGAAGGGGTTCCTATTATATTCTGCAAGGGCGATCATTGCTTCAGTTCTTTCAGCATAATAGCCGATTACCATATAAATTGGATAACCTTTATCATTCCAACCTGATGTTTTTCTTGCACAGTATGGTTTTCTTCTGTTGCCGGATAATTTAACAACAGAACCATATCCATTGGGATTTTTCATAATCTTTCGCCTTTCTGATTGATTTTCAAGGCGAAATGTGATATAATAAATATACCAACTTCACCTTGAATTCTTTTTCGTGTTTTCATTGCTGATTTTGGTTTCAACCTTGAACCGCTTGGTACTGCAATACCGGGCGGTTCTTTCTTTTTATCTTTTAAGGGTAACAGGTAACAGGGTAACACTTACTTTTTACTTGAATAATTGATAAATAAAAGTGTTGTTAAATTTTTGATACTTCCCTAAAAAATAAAATATAAAGAAAATAAGTGTTACCTGTTACTCTTGATTTTCCGAATAATCCATCTGATAAGAGCATAAAACCCATAGCCTATGGCATAGATCATCCAAAAGCAAAGAACACAACAGTACCAACACATCAAAAATGTATAATAAAACAAAAGAACAATCCACATATAAATTGCATTGCTTTTGGTTAAGCGGAAACCCACACCAAGACGAATCTTGGATTTGCCAAGCATCTTCCCTAGACTTATAAACATAATCAATCACTTTCCTTTTCTAAAAATTTTAATTCTTCTTCATAAGGCGATATATAGATGAAATCATTACATTTGTTATTTTTGCAGTGCATCCACATTTCATCGAAATATTTCGCATAACATTCCCCTTTGTTTTCACATTCGGACTTATATGAATAGAAGTATTCAATTAGTTCTTTAATAATTAGGATTCGTTGTTCTTTGGTTGTTGTGTCACACAATTTACTTGCGATAGAAGTTAGATGGTGATCTCTTGGTTTATACCATTCTTTGAAATGATATACCCAACCAAAAGGAAGTTTTCCATTGATTAAATGGTCAAGTGGTTGATCGCTTGAATTTCTTTGCGGTTCAATCTTTTTCTTTTTATTGAATATTCCCATCATTCATCATCCTTTTTGACATATCTTGATATTTCAATTAGATCAGAAACAGATTCGATTGCCCTTTGTTTTCCCTGATCGTTTAATTGAACAAACAATTCCATTATTTGTTCTGCTTCAGAACCAAAATATAATTGTATCTGTTGAAACATAGATGTTTGTTCCTGTGCTTTGCTAACTAACAATCTGCCCATTGGTACATCGTGTCCCATTAACCACGCTTCAGAAACATTTAACGCAACTGCAAGTTTGTAAAGTGCCTGTTGTTTTGCTTCGTATACACCATTGACATATTGGGAAATTTGTGCTTTTGACAATCCTGTTCGTTTTGCTAAGTCAGCAGCCTTTACATTGTTTTGTTGCATAGCAAAAAGCAATCTATTCTTAAATGTATCGGACATTAGACACACCCCTTTCGGTTATCTTTGACTATTATATTATACAGTAAAGTTAAGTGAATTTCAAGCAAAAATAAAAAAAATTAAAGAAATTTTGAAAAAGAGCTTGACAAAGATAGTTAAGGATGCTATACTGTACTTGCAGTTAAGGAAACTTAACACATTACCCTAACATTGAAAGGACTAATGAAAGATGATTAAAGTAAAAAGCATTAAAGAAGCGTGGGCAAAAGCAGATGAACTGTTCCCAACTGATTATGAACAAGATGATGTGAAAAGTGCAAACGCAGGTTACCCCATTTATATGTCTACATTGGATGGATGTAATAGTTGGATTTCTGACTTGAACACATCCCTTGAATTGAACATTCAGGAAGGGAAAAAGATGAAGACGATTAGAATTGTTGTTGAAGAAGAACCTGAAATAATTGAAGAAAAAGTGATTGATGCAGATTCAGTCAGAATGTGTTGTATCAAACACAATCTTTATACCAAAGGAACTTGCAGAGATTATGATTTTATGTTGAACTTTGCGGATGTTCAAGGATATTCATTAAAAAATCTATTTGAAATTGCTTCTGATATTTGCAAACATTCCGAGGATCAAACGATTGAAAATGTGATGTTTTTACTTGGCAAAGATGCAGTTAAAACTTTTTATTATATCAAAAGATGAGCGGTTCAAGGTTGAAACCAAAATCAGCAATGAAAACACGATTGCCCCGGAAGGGTGTTGCAGCATTCTTCCGGGAACATAAAAGAAAGGTTGAAACCAAAAATGGCAAAGCAGAAAAATTTTTATTATATCGGTGTTCAGACTGATTCGGGGATGGCACTTGTAACAGGTATTGACAACAAGAATAGAATGTGCTTTTGGAACACAAACGATAAACCAATGAAGTTTTCCGCTTCGACTGCAAAAAGCCTTGCGGAAGGGCTGTGTATGAATTTAATTACAGCGGTTGTAGTGCAATCCTTCTTTGAACTTGAAGGACATTTTATAAAAGAAGGTGGCGGTGAATAATGAATTAAATTGAAAAATTAGAACAACAAATTAAACTTTTACAACAGACAGTTGATGATTTGAAAAACGGAACAGTTGAAGTTATTAAGCCGATAACACCAACGGCGAAGTACAAAAACCTAAGGTGCAAAATATTTTTCACTTATCTTGATAAATCGAAATACAATTATTGTGACTATTGGAGTGTTCAAGAAAAGGTCGGAACTCTTGTAAATGCGATTTTTCGTTTATACGAGAATATTGATGCTAAAAAGGAGTATAAAACTGATTATACAAGTATGCCAAGAATTTTATTTGGTGATAAACCAACAGATGAAGGTAATAAAAAATATATTACTGTTTATGAAAACATTTATAACGATGTTATGAAAGCAATTTCAAAATATTTATAAGAAAGGTAGGTGTGACAAATGAAGTTTGATTATGGGAAATTAAGAGGAAAGATCAAGGAAAAGTTTAATACCCAAAGTGCGTTTGCAGATGCAATGGGCGTTTCCGCTGTAACAATTTCTGATAAATTGAATAATAAAGTTCAATGGACACAGAAGGAAATGAATATGGCGTGTTCGTTACTTGACATTGATTCAGCCGAAATCCCTATTTATTTTTTTTACCGTGAAAGTTAAGGAACTTTAACTTTTCGGAAAGGTTGAAATCAAAATGAACAATGAAATGTTTTCGGACAGGCTGAAGGCGGTGATGAAAGAACAGAGTATTTCACAATCAGACCTATCAAGAATGACCGGCATCGGAAGGTCGAACATCAGTCAGTATATAACCGGTATTAACTATCCAAGATCGGCTGCAATGAAACAAATAGCCGATGCCCTAAAAGTTCCGCTTGGGTGGCTTACAGGGGAAATTAAAGAATCTGAAAAATCTTTATCTGTTATATATGCTGCAAAGGTGCTGAATGTAATTCCACAAAAGTTGCGTGGGGATTTACAGAAAAGACTATTACCTTTCGGTTATGCAGTCTACAAAAACGGAAAGTTCCGTTACTTTATCAGTCCAACAAAATTTGAAAATTATCTAATTATGAAAGGAATTAAACACGATGAAAAAATTTGAACTTACTGCTGAAAGCAAAATAAATTGGTTCGGAATAACCCTTTACAGAATCAAGGCTTGCATTGACTTCACAACCACTTCCGGTAATGAAGTAAAAGCAGGTGATCTTGGTGGATATGTTGAGAAGGAACAGAACCTTTCACACAATGGAAAGGCGTGGGTTTGGGGCAATGCCGAGGTTTGCGGTGATGCCAAGGTTTGCGGTGATGCCGAGGTTTGGGGCAATGCCGAGGTTTGCGGTGATGCCGAGGTTTGGGGCAATGCCGAGGTTTGGGGCAATGCCAAGGTTTGCGGTGATGCCAAGGTTTGCGGTGATGCCGAGGTTTGGGGCAATGCCAAGGTTTGGGGCAATGCCAAGGTTTGCGGTGATGCCAGTGTCTTTTCAACAAAACACATTTTTTGTGTGACACCTATCGGCGAATATGCAAATTCTTTGACACTATTCAGAACCAAACACCTTGAAATCAAGATTTCCTTTGAATATGAACTTTACAGTGTTGAAGAATTCAAGAAGGTTGTTGATGAATGGGATGACACCATGAACAGAGAAGTTGCCCTTGCAGTTCTTGAAATCGGTCAGAAACACATTGACTTGACATTTGAAAAGAGTTTCAAGGATTGTCCTTTTTGCGGTGGAAAAGCAGAACTTGACGAAGATTCCGAAGTTGTAATCTGCACCAAATGTGGTTCTACCGCCAAGGAAGAAATTTGGAACAATCGGTGTGGTGACTAATATGAAAAATCCCAATGGATATGGTTCTGTTGTTAAATTATCCGGCAACAGAAGAAAACCGTGGATTGTTAGAAAGTCTGCTGTGATAGATGGAAAGCAGCGTTATACAAATTTAGGGTATTTTGAAACAAGGGAAAAAGCCGAAAGATTTCTACTTTCAGAATTAGGCGTAGAAACTGGTTCGAATGTATATTTCATTTCTGATGGCGATTATATCAAAATTGGAAAAGCCAACAACCCTGAAAAAAGGCTTGTTCAGCTTCAAACAGGAAATCCAAAAACACTAAAATTATTGAATGTAATCGAATGTAAAACGGAAAAAGAAGCATTTGAATTGGAATCTTTTTTACATACTATTCTCCAAAGTACACAGCAGACTGGCGAGTGGTTTCATCTTCCTGTCGGAATGGGGGAATGTTGATGGCGGTTCAATTATACCTACACCAACAAAAAGCCCTTGAAGAAACCGAACAGTTCAACAAAGTTGGTTATTTCCTTGATATGGGTTTAGGGAAAACCTTTGTTGGTTCTGAAAAGTGCATCATTCTTAAAAGTCAGCACACTTTGGTTGTTTGTCAAAAATCAAAACTGCAAGACTGGTTCAATCATTTTGATGAACATTATGACTGCCGATTGTATGACCTTACAAGGAAAAATGACCTTTTCAATTATCTGAATGATGCCGTTCACCCCGACATCCCTTCCATTGGAATCATCAATTATGAACTTGCTTTTCGCAGACCTGAATTGTTGAATCTTGAACATTTCACATTGATGCTTGATGAAAGTTCAATGATAACAAATCCGACTGCAAAAAGGACAAAGTTCATACACAAATTGAAACCTGACAACTGCATTCTTCTTTCCGGCACACCCACAGGTGGAAAGTATGAAAAACTGTGGTCACAGTTGAAGTTGCTTGGTTGGAATATAAGCAAAGATTTGTTCTATCGACAGTATGTGGTTACAGAATGGATTGACGATGATTCAGGATTCAGAATACCGGTAATCACAGGTTATAAAAATGTTGACCGCTTGAAATCGAAGCTGAAACAACACGGTTGCATCTTTATGAAAACTGAAGAAGTGTTTGACCTTCCTGAAAAAATACAAATTCCTGTAATGGTCAATAATAGCAAAGAGTTTTCACGGTTTATGCGAAACAGCATTGTGGAATTGCCTGATGAAACAGAATTGATTGGTGATACTGCACTGACCAAAAGATTGTATGCAAGACAGTTGTGCGGTCAGTATTCAAAAGCGAAAATGGCAGCGTTCGTTGATTTGGTTGGATCAACAGATGACCGATTGATTGTTTTCTATAATTTCACAGAGGAACTGAACTTGATGAAGGAAGCGGTTGCTTTGATGGACAAGCCGATTTCTATTGTAAATGGCGATACCAAAGACCTGACCGCCTATGAAAACTATTCCGATTCAGTCACCTTTGTTCAGTATCAAGCCGGTGCAATGGGGTTGAACCTTCAGAAATCAAACAAAATTATATATTTTACCCTTCCCCAAAGTTCGGAACTATTTGAACAGTCAATGAAACGAATACACCGAATAGGTCAATCAAAGAATTGCTTCTATTACATTTTAATGGTGAAAAACAGTGTTGAAGGAGTAATTTTAGAAACATTGAAAATGCGAAAGGATTATGACGATGAACTTTTTAAGAAGTACGAAGAAACATTTTGATTTGGTTCCAATCCTGATGTTGATAATGGCGTTGTTCATTATTTGCCTTTGTGGTTGCAAAAGACCTGAAACAAAAACCGCAGAGATAAAAACAGAAACGATTGAAACCAAATTAAGCACAACTTTTGTTACTGAACAACCTGAACACATCAGCCTTGGTGAATTCAAGTTGACCGCATACTGTGGATGTTCAAAATGCTGTGGAAAGTGGGGTGAAAATAGACCAACCGATGAAAGAGGGAAACCGATTGTAAAAACCGCAAATGGAACAATAGCAGTTGCCGGTGTAACCGTTGCAGCGGACATCAGCATACTTCCATACGGTACGAAGGTTTGGATTGACGATCACGAATACACCGTTCAGGATCGTGGTGGTGCAATTAACGGAAATCAGATTGACATCTATTTTGAATCACATCAAGAAGCGTTGGATTTCGGTGTTCAGTATAAAGAAATTTACATAACAAAGAAAGGTTGAAACCAAATGATTAAATGCAAAAACAGTTGTCCGGAAGAGAAGTTTGAAGGTTGCTGTGTGCAGTGTCCTGAAAGGGAATCATGTTTCGATGTATGCGAACAGGCGATTAACTATGCCAAATGCACGAATGCGATTATTGACGAAGAAACAGGGTTGACCAAATTCAAAAATCAGCAGTTGCAGGTTCTTCAGCAGATCGCAACCGTTGTGAAAATGAAGAAGCAGTGTGAAGATCAGGAAAAAGAACTGAAGGACAAGTTGAAACAGGCGATGGAAAGATTCGGTGTAAAGAAGTTTGAATCTGACATTTTGAATATCACTTATGTTGCACCGTCAACATCAACTTCCATTGATTCTGCAAAACTCAAAAAGAATTACCCTGAAATTGCAACAGAATGTTCTAAGATTTCAAAAAAATCTTCTTACATTAAGGTTGAGGTGAAGAACAATGACTGAAACAGTATTGGTTGTGCTGATCATCTGCATCACACTGATTGCAATTTCCATCATCAATAGAAAGAAGTGATCTGATGGCAGCGGAAAAGAACTTTGAAAACCGCTTGAAAGAATGGCTGAAATCAGAAGGCATTTACCCCTTGGGAATTGAGAAACAAAAGATCACCGTCACACCTTGCGGTTATTATGAAAAGCGTTGGGGCGGTGGATATTCCAAAGCAGGATTGCCGGATATGCACATTGTGGTGAACGGATTCAACATTGATGCTGAACTGAAAGCATCCGATGGCAGACCGTCAGACCTTCAGAAGCACAATGTCATTCAGATCAATCAGTCAGGCAGCATTGCAGTGATTCTTTACCCGGAAGGGTTTGAAGAATTCAAATCAATAGTGAAAGGGGTGAAAGAATGCAATGGTCACATAGCAGGGTTGAATGTTTTGAAAAATGCCCATTCAAGTTCAAAATGCGTTATCTTGACGGAATAGACACCAATGACCCAACAGAATCAAATAATGCACTTGTTCTTGGAACGGCACTTCACACAGGAATTGAAAAAGATGTGGAAACAGCGATTGACCAATATTATATGTCATATCCCATCATCGACAATTCCCACATCAGTGAAGCAATCAAGTTGGAATATTTAATTCCAAAAGCAAAAGCGGTCTTGCCTTCAGGGGAATATGAAGTTGAAATCAAAGATGATGATTTTCACGGTTTTATAGACCTTCTCGCACCTGTAAAAACAGAGCAGAAACTTGGCGGTGAATATCAGATTATTCCAAATGTTTATGACATCTATGATTTCAAGTATTCAAACAATACGAACCACTATAAAAATTCAAAACAATTACACTTATACAAATACTTTTTTGAAAAGTGCAATCCCGGCAAGAAAATTCGCAGCATCAATTTTCTGTTTGTTCCAAAGGTGAACATCAAGCAGAAAAAAACTGAATACTTGCAGCAATTCCGGCAAAGGTTATGTAAAGAATTGGCGAATGCTGAAGTTAAAACACTATCGGTTGATTTCGATTATACAAAAGTCATTGATTTTTTGTTACAGATCAAGTCAATCAACGAAACATCCGAATTTGAACAAAACAAAAGCTGGATGTGTACCTATTGTGAATTTTTAGAATATTGTCAGAAAGGATGGAACTATTTTATGAAGTTACCAAGTGAAAAAAGAAGAAACATTGAAAAGGTGGAAAAAAGGGTTGTTTGGATTTATGGACAGCCGTTTTGCGGTAAAACCACATTTGCAAACGCCTTCCCTATTCCGCTTATGTTAAATACAGATGGAAACATCAAATTTGTTGATGCACCGTACATCAGGATCAAAGATGAAATTACCGTTGAAGGTAGAATGACCAAGAAAACACTTGCTTGGCAGGTGTTCAAGGATGTTGTTGCGGAACTCGAAAAGAAAGAAAACAACTTCAAAACTATTGTTGTTGACCTTCTTGAAGATTTGTATGAATACTGTCGCTTATATATGTATGAGCGGTTAGGAATTAAGCACGAATCTGACGATTCTTTCAAGGCTTGGGATATGGTCAGGGGTGAATTTCTGAATACGCTGAAACGCCTGATGGCTCTTGATTACGAAAACATAATTTTGATTTCACACGAAGATACATCAAAAGACATCACCAAAAGGGGTGGTGATAAAATAACCGCTATTAAACCGAATATGCAGGACAAGGTTGCATTAAAGGTTGCCGGTATGGTTGATGTTGTCGCAAGAATTATCGCTGACGGTAATGAAAGAACATTCAGTTTCAAATCGAATGAAGTTATTTTTGGTGGTGGAAGGTTAAAAGTTGATGCAAAGGACATTCCGCTTGATGTCAATGAACTGTTCAAGGTTTATGACGAAGCAAACAGGAATGCGGTCAGGAAGGCACAGGAAGGCACAAAACAGCCGGAAAGCAATCAGACAGGTAAACAGTTCACCACACCTGAAAAGCCGTCAGAACAGCCGAAAACAGGCAGAAAAAGCAGGTCAAAGAGTGAACCGCCTGTTGAAGTAACAATTCCGGGTGAAGATGAAGTTCCTGTTCCGGATGATTCCGATGCACCGCCGTTTGAAACGGAAGAAGGAGCATTGGCGCCGGGTGGTAGCGATAAAGACGATTCTATTCCGGTCACCGAACCGGCAAGCGAAGAAAAACCCACAAGGGTTCGCAGATCAAGAAGAACAGAAAATAATTAAATATTGAAAGGTTAAAGGTGAATTATTATGGCAGAAAATAAAAACATTTGGGATCAGTTCGACAATGCGATTGACACCACAGGTCTTGCAAACGATGTAAAGGAAGCAGCGGAAAACGGTACATCATATAAAGAAGTTCCACACGGCGAATATGAAGTTGCTATTGATAAGTTGGAACTTGTCGCTTCCAAAGCAGGTGATCCGATGGTTACTGTTTGGTTTAAGGTTCTGAACGGTGATTTCAAGGGCAGTCGAATCTTTATGAATCAGGTCATCAAGGAAGGCTTTCAGGTGCATATTTGCAATGAATTCTTACGTTCCCTTGATACAGGAATTGACATTGAATTTGTAACATACAAGCAGTATGGAAATCTTCTGATGGATGTTATGGAAGCGATTGATGGAAATCTTGAATATGCCCTTTCTTACAAGGAAGGCAAAAAGGGATTCAGCACTTACACAATCACGGAAGTTTTTGAAGTGGAATAATCGTAATCAAGGGGATAGGCTATCCCTATCCCCTTGAAATTTTCTGAAAGGATGGTGAAACAATGCTTTTCTATGATTTTGAAGTATTCAAATATGATTGGTTGGTTGTGATTATGGACACGGATTTGAAAAAGGAAACTGTAATTGTCAACAGCGTTGATGAATTACAAGCATTTTATGATAAAAACATCAGCAACATTTGGGTTGGTTTCAATTCAAGGCATTATGACCAATATATTCTGAAAGGCATCCTTTGTGGGTTTGATGCGAAAAAAATCAGCGATTTTATCATCACAAAGGGAAATCCCGGATGGAAATTCAGCAGTATGTTCAGAGAAATTCCGCTGATTAACTATGATGTGATGCTCGGAACAGATCGTGGTTTGAAGTCCTTTGAAGGCTTTATGGGAAATAACATCAAGGAAACCGATGTTCCTTTTGATATTGATCGCAAACTTACCGAAAAGGAAATTGAACAAACAATATTTTATTGTCGGCACGATGTTCAACAGACAATGCAGGTCTTTATCAAGCGTATTGACGAATTCAACACAATGATGTATTTCATCAAGCATTTCAAACTTCCGCTTGCAGCATTATCCAAAACCAAAGCACAGTTGGCAGCAGAAATTCTTGGTGGAAACAGAAAAGGACAATCTTTCGATGATGAATTTGATTTCCCGGTGCTTGATTGCTTGGATTTGAAAAAATACAAGTACATTGCAGATTGGTATAAAAGCCCCGAAAATCACGATTATGAAAAGTCACAGGATGTGGTTGTTGCAGGTGTTCCCCATACATATTCTTGGGGCGGTGGTCACGGTGCAATTTTGAAGTATCACGAAAAAGGCGATTTTCTGATAATAGATGTTACTGCATATTACCCTTCACTTCAAAAGAAATATCACTTTGGATACAGGGTAATGGACAAGCCTGAAAACTTTGAGTTCATACACGATTCAAACATTGAATTCAAAAGAAAAGGTGATAAAAAAGCAAGACTTCCGTTCAAAATTATGGACAACGCTATTTCCGGGCAGATGAAACAACGATCATCAGCGTTATATGATCCAATGTCAAATAACAGCATTTGCATAAATGGTCAGTTGCTCCTATTGGATTTAATTGAACATCTTGAACCGGTTATTGAAAAACTTGTTCAGAACAATACCGATGGTATCATCGTTAAGGTTAAAGATTATGACAGGGATTTTGACAAGATTGACAACATAGTTTCTGAATGGGAAAAGCGAACCGGGATGAAAATGGATTTTGATACCTTCTTCGGTGAAATCTTCCAAAAAGATGTAAACAACTATATGATTATTGACCGTGAAACCGGTGCAATGAAAGTAAAAGGTGCGTACATCAAGAAGTTATCCGATTTGGATTATGATCTTCCGATCTTGAATAAGGCTGTAACTGCCTATATGCAGCACGGTATTCCGGTTGAACAAACCGTTCTTGGTTGCGATGACTTGAAAGAATTTCAGTTGGTATCAAAAATCAGTAATAAATACAGTCATATTCTTTACGGTGAAACACCGATAAAGGAAAAGTGTATTCGGATTTTTGCATCCAAGAACGAAAGTGATCCGGGTGTAAAAAAGGTCAGCATCCGAACCGGTAAACCGGCAAAGTTGCAAAATAGTCCGGAACATTGCTTTATTTGGAATGATGAAGTGAACGGTGTGAAAGTTCCATCAAAACTTGATAAACAATGGTATATAAATTTTGCTTTACGCAGATTAAATGATTTTGGGGTGGTGTAGAAATGAAAGTATTAAGGATTGAATGGCACAGAACCTTTGATGAACACGGTGAAGGATATATGGAATTGATTCTTGATAAATTCTTCCCTTGCACCACTGAAAAGGCAAACAAAATATTCAAACTTGTTGGAAGATGGTGTTCTGATGAAACAATCGCAGAACTTGAAAATTATTTTGCTGAAAAAATTGAAATAATTGAAAAGCAGATTGCAGAAATCAAACATATATACCCATCAACAAGCGTTGGTTCATACAAAAAGAAAAAGTGTGAAACAGATTTCAAGCGGTTACAAACAGTTATGAAAAAGTACAATCGGATGGTGAAATTGCTGCACACACACACACAGATGAAAGGAAGTGATTGAAGGTGTCTTTTTTCAAGGGCTATGTGATGACCAAGAACAAGAAATGTATTGAAAAGTTTAAGGATAGAACTGATTTCAAGACACTTGAACAGGTGCGATCGCTTCCTGAATATGCAGGTATTCTTGCCCCTGATGCTATTTTGATTGATATTGATGATGAAGAACAGTCCGAATTGCTTTTCCGAATCTGTGAAAAAGAAGAAATTCGATGCAAAATACTGAAAAGCCGTTCAGGTATGCACTTCTTATTCAAGAATAGCAAGGTTGACAAGTGTTATACAAAAACAAAACTTGCTTGCGGTTTGCGTGACATTGATATTAAATCAGGCTTCAAAAACAGTTATGAGGTTCTGAAGATTGATGGAAAAGATCGTGAAGTGCTGTATGACATTTTGGAAGGTGAAGAATATCAGGAACTTCCAAAGTGGTTGTTTCCAATGAAAACAACGATGGAATTCCTTGATATGAAGGTTGGTGATGGTAGAAATCAGGCATTATTCAATTACATTCTGACACTTCAATCAAGTGATTTTTCGGTCGAAGAAGCAAGGGAAACCATTAGAATCACGAACACTTATGTTCTGAAAGAACCACTTTCTGAAAATGAACTGTCGGTTGTTTTGCGTGATGATGCCTTCAAAAAACCAACCTTTTTCAAGGGCAACAGTTTTCTTTTTGATAAATTCGCAACCTACATAAAGAACAACAATCACATTATCAGAATAAACGGACAACTTCACTTGTTCAAAAATGGTGTATATGTTCCCGGACAAGAAGAAATTGAAGCCGTAATGATTAAGCACATCAGCGGTCTTTCAAATGCAAAAAGGTCTGAAGTTTTCAAGTATTTGAACTTACTACTACTTGAAAACACGCCGATTGCACCACCAAATCTCATAGCCTTCCGAAATGGCATATATGATTTGAATACAAACACGCTGCAGCCGTTCAATCCGAACATTGTCATCACAAATCGTATTCCTTGGGATTACAATCCGGCTGCATATTCCAAATTGGCAGATGAAACTTTGAACAATATCGCTTGCAATGATGAACAGGTTAGAAAAATTCTTGAAGAATGTATTGGTGCTTGCTTCTATCGGTCAAACACTTTGGGCGATGGTAAAGCCTTCATTCTAACAGGCGAAGGTTCAAACGGTAAATCCACATTCATTGCGATGCTTCAACATTTGTTGAATGAGGATAATATTTCGGCACTTGATCTGAAAGAACTTGATCAAAAATTTCAGAATGCTGCACTGTTCGGAAAACTTGCAAACCTTGGTGATGATATTTCTGATGAATTCATTGTGAATGCTGCACTGTTCAAAAAGTTTGTTACAGGTGAAAGGGTTCAAGTTCAGAACAAAGGTGAAAAACCTTTTGAATTCAACAATTACGCAAAATTCATCTTCAGTGCAAACACAATTCCGAGAATCAAAGACAAAACCGGTGCTGTGTTGCGAAGGCTTCTGATTGTTCCGTTTAATGCAAACTTTTCAAAGAAGGATGCAGATCACGATTCAGGCATCAAATACAAACTTCAGGAACAAGATGTTATGGAATATCTGATCGTCCTTGGTTTGAATGCCTTAAAAGAAGTAATCAAAAACAAAGGGTTCACAGAATCATCCAAGGTTCAGGAACAGTTGAAGGAATACGAAGAAACAAACAATCCTATCATTGGATTCTTTGAAGAATGTGAAATGGAAAGTTTTCAGATTGAAAATGAACAGTCTGATAAAGTGTTCCGCAGATATAAGGAATATTGCGTTGCAAACAATTTCAATGCTATGTCAAAAGCCGAATTTTCAAAGCAGATTTGCAGAAAACTTGGTTTGACCACAAAAACAAAGAAATTTCAGGGCAAGGTGTTCCGAATTTACACAAAATCAGAGTGAAAGGAAAATCAGTATGAATGTAATTAGTAATGATGTCAAAACACTTGTATTCAAGGAAATGAATTCTGCTAACAAACAGTTTCCTTTGTTCCGTTCTGCACACGAAGGTTACGCAGTTATCAAGGAAAAAATTGAAGAAACAATGGATGCAATGAACATTGTCCTTGAATTATTTTCGGAATGTTGGTCAGGTATTAAAGAAAATAAACCGGTATTTGATGGAATCAAGGCTGTAAAAGCATTTGCGGAAAATGTTGCTTGTGAAGCAATTCAGGTTGCTGCAATGTGCGATAAATACAACTTTTCCCTTGCAGGTGAAAATGCAGATTGTTGTATTGAATGCGGTGAAGTCATTCCTGAAGGAAGGCAGGTTTGCCCGAATTGTGAAAGGAAAGGTGAACCGGATGAATAAACCTTGGGAAAATGCTGAAGGATATTCCGATCCAACCGCATATAAAGTCCTTCAGCCGATTATCAAGGAAGAAAGCGAACTTGAAAAGAAAGTGAATTTCTTAATTAAAGTTTTGAAATTCATCATCAATGAAAGTGGTTATGAACTTCTGAACAGAATTGAAATCAAAGATAAAAAGTCAGGAAGGGTGTTCCGATGAAAAATGAAAGATTTGATGTTTTCAAAGATATAATGAAAGATGTTGTATCTGATGAAATGTTAGTGTGGCTGATGGAAAACGGATTCTTTACCGCACCGGCATCCACCAAATATCACGGCAATTATGAAGGCGGTCTGTTTGACCATTCCCTTGAAGTAACAAGAAAATTACTGTCAATGACAGAAGAAATGCAACTTCAGTGGCAAAGACCTGAATCACCAATTATTGTCGGAATGTTTCACGATTTGTGCAAGATTGACCAATATAAATATGTTGAATTTCTTGGGTATCAGCATAAGGATTGCCTTCTTTCCGGTCACGGTAACAAATCTATAATGCTGCTATCGCAGTTTATGACACTAACTGAAGAAGAAATTCTTTGTATTCGTTATCATATGGGTGCATACGAAACAGAAGATTGGGATTCCTATGGTAAAGCAATTGAAAAATATGAAACGGTACTATGGACACATTCGGCAGATATGTTTGCAAGCCGAGTCAAAGGGATTTGAAAGGAGTGATTTGAAGATGAAGATACCACAGAAGGTCAAAGTTGGTGGTAAAACCTATCAGGTTGAAATCACTGACCGCTTGGATTTGGGAAGTGTGAATTATTCCGGTGAAGTGAATTATCAAGATTTAATTATTCGCATTTGCCCACAGGCACAGCAGAAAATGGAAGGAGATTTTCTTCACGAACTTTGTCACGCAATTTATAATCATCTTGGGTACAATGACCACGATGAAAAGAAAATTGAAGAATTGGCATCTGCTCTGTATATGGTAATTCAGGACAATCCTAAAATGTTTGAAAGGGGTGTTGAAGATGGAAAACATTCTGATACAGGAACAGATTGATTCACTTTCCAAAGCAATTCAAATTTTAGCGGATGCGATTGTTGAAGTGGCTCACCGCCTTGCAGATGTAGTTGCTGAAATTATTGGAAGATTTGTTCAGGCTTGGGATGATTTGATTCTGAACAGTGGAACCGGGAAAATCAAGCATCTTGCACTTCACGCAAAGAAAAAGCGAATTCGGAAGAAAAATTTTCACCGCTTACAAAAAAGGTTTTTTGTAGTTGTGGGTAACAGATAAAATGCTAAAAGGTAACACTTAAAAACATAGAAGTGTTACCGCTATAAACGCAGTATTTACAAGGGTTTTCAGGCATTGGGTAACAGGTAACACTTATTTTCTTTTTTACTTTAATAATTAGTAAAAATACATCATCAAATTTTGATATATCGCTAAAAAATGAAAATATAAATAAGTGTTACCGCTTTAAGTGTTACCCAATGCCTGAAAACCGCATAAATAAAGGCTTTTCGGCGGTAACACTTAAATTTTGAAATTAGAAAGGATGATAATAATGACCGCAAAGCAGTATTTAAGGCAAGCATACAGACTGAATGAATTGATAAATTCAGATATTCAGGAACTTGAACAGTTGAAAGCATTGTCAAAAAGTATTTCTTCCCCGAATTTATCCGGGATGCCTTCAGGCAGCAGAAAGCAGGAAGCACCTTTTGTCAATGCTGTTATGAAAATTGTTGATCTTGAAAAGGTCATTGATGGTGAAATTGATAGGTTCGTTGATTTGAAAAAGGAAATCAGAACGGTTATCAGCGGTGTTGAAGATAACAGTCAGCAGTTATGTTTGAAACTTCGGTATTTGCAGTTTCTTAAATGGGAAAGTGTTGCTGCTGAAATGGATTTGTCTTTGAAACAGGTTCATAGAATACATAATGAAGCACTTCAAGCAATTAAACTTCCTTTTGAAATGAATTGACACTGTTTAGGCATTGAATGACACTATAAAAATGTGATATTATTATAATGATCTGAAAGGTCAAGAGGAACACCGGACAACCGGTGTTCTTTTATTTTATCAGAAAGGAAGGTGTTTATATGACTGACAATCAAAGAAAATTTTGCGATGAATATCTGATTGATTGCAATGCAACAAGGGCATACAAAGCAGCATATCCCCGAATCAAAAATGATAATGTTGCGAAATCAGCCGGTAATAGATTGTTGACTTTTGTTGACATCAAAGAATATATACAAACAAGGCTTGATGAAATGGCATCGGCAAAGGTTGCAACTGCCGAAGAGGTCATTCAATACCTTACTTCTGTAATGCGTGGGGAATCTGATTCAGAAGTGGTTGTTGTCACCGGTGATGGCGATGGATATTCTTCCGCAGAAAGGGTTACAAAATCCCCTGACGAAAAAGAACGCTTGAAGGCTGCTGAATTGCTTGGAAAAAGATACGGTTTATTTACTGATAAAGTGAATGTTGCCGGAACAACCAAGGTTACGATTGTTGATGATCTTGATGATTAGTAACAAGATAGTAACAAAGCACTGTAAACAGGCTGATTTTATGCGGTTTTGTTTTTATGATGTCATAAAGGCGGTACTTGTCAATGAATGATGCAGTGTTCAAAATTTCTGATTTTGTCGGTGGTGGATATAATGATTTTTGGAAGTTCAAAGGCAGATACAGAGTTGTTAAAGGTAGCCGAAGAAGTAAAAAATCCAAAACAACCGCACTGTGGTATATAGCGAACCTTTCAAAAGAGAAATACCGGGAAGCAAACCTTCTTGTTGTTCGTAAAACATACCGCACATTGAAAGACAGTTGTTTTACTGAATTGAAATGGGCAATTAAAAGGTTAGGACTTGAAAACACTTGGATTCCGAAAGAATCACCACTTGAAATTGAAAACATTGAAACAGGGCAGAAAATATATTTCAGAGGTTTAGATGATCCGTTGAAAGTAACTTCGATTACTGTTGAAAATGGCTGTCTTTGTTGGATGTGGATTGAAGAAGCCTATGAAATCACTTCGGAAGATGATTTTGATACATTGACGGAATCAATGCTTGGTGATTTGCCGAAAGGATTATTCAAACAGGTAACATTGACATTCAACCCTTGGAACGAACATCATTGGTTGAAGAAAAGGTTCTTTGACAACCCTGATCCTGATGTGCTTGCCTTAACAACAAATTATCTGTGCAATGAATGGTTGGATGATTCTGATAGAAAAATCTTTGAAAAGATGAAAAAAGACAATCCCCGAAGATATAGGGTTGCAGGACTTGGTGATTGGGGTATTGTTGATGGTCTTGTTTATGAGAATTGGAAAGAAGAAGAATTCAGCCTTCGTGAAATTCAAGATAAATATGATTTGAATTCAGGCTTCGGTCTTGACTTCGGATATACAAATGATCCTTCCGCTGCATTCATCGGTTTTGTTGATGTGGATAATAGAAAAATCTATGTATGGGATGAAATGTATCAGAAGGGTTTATCAAACAGAAAAATCTTTGATAATCTATCACAGATGGGTTATTCAAAAGACAGGTTCACCGGTGATTCAGCAGAACCAAAAAGTATTGATGAATTAAAAGGTTATGGAATGAGAATCACCGGTGCAACCAAAGGAAAGGACAGCATCAATAACGGCATTCAATGGATTCAAAGCTTTGAAATTGTTATTCATCCACGATGTGTAAATTTTCTGACAGAAATCAGCAATTACACTTGGGATAAGGATAAATTCGGAAAGAAACTGAACAAACCCATTGATGACTTCAATCACCTGATGGATGCTATGCGGTATGGTCTTGAACGCTATATCAAGGGCAATCGGTGGTTGTATTAGTAACACGGTAGTATCAGAAACCCTTGAATTACGCTGTAATTCAAGGGTTTCTGTTTTATTACGCAATATTTTATGGAAAGGCGGTGAAAAGAATGTTAAAACCGGAAGAAATATCAGCCTTGATTCAAGATGATTCAACATCCGAAAGAAAGAAATCATTTGAAGTTGGTCAAAGGTACTACGAAGGGCAGCACGATATTCTTTCATACAAACTGTATTATTACAATTCTGATGGAAAATTAGTTGAGGACAAAACAAGAAGCAACATCAAGATTTGTCATCCGTTCTTCACTGAATTGGTGGATCAGTGTGTTCAATATATGCTGTCTGGTGATGATGCTTTTGTCAAATCGGATATTCCTAAACTTCAGGATGAATTGGATCAGTATTTTGGTGATGATTTCAAATCTGAATTGTCGGAAACCTTAACTGATGTATGCACCGGTGGGTTCGGCTATATGTATTCCTACAAGAACGCTGATGACAGAACCGCATTTGTCTTTGCTGATGCAATGGGGGTTGTGGAAGTCAGAGCGAAGGACACAGATGACCATACACAGTATGTGATTTATTGGTATATTGACCGAATCGACAAGGGCAAGAAACGCATCAAGCGTATTCAGGTATGGGATTCAAAGCAAGTCACATATTTTGTTCAGGTTGATGATGGAAAAATCGAAGTTGACAAGGGTGAACCTTTGAACCCAAGACCACACATTGTCTATGAAAAGGATAACGAAGAAGGCAGATATGGTGATTCGCTTGGTTACATTCCTTTTTTCCGCATCGACAATAACAGAAAGCAAATCAGTCATCTGAAACCTATCAAAGCACTGATTGATGATTATGATTTGATGGCTTGTGGGTTATCAAACAATCTTGTTGACATTTCAGAAGGCTTGTATGTTGTTAAGGGCTTCCAAGGAAATGATTTGGAAGAACTTCAGCAAAACATCAAAACAAAAAAGATGATTGGCACGGAACCTGATGGTGATGTTGACATCAAAACTATTGATATTCCATATCAGGCAAGGCAAGCGAAACTTGACATTGACGAAAAGAACATTTACCGATTTGGTATGGGTTTTAATTCGGCACAGTTGGGTGATGGAAACATTACGAACATTGTAATCAAATCAAGATATGCTTTACTTGATTTGAAATGTAACAAGCTTGAAATTAGGTTGAAATCTTTTCTGAAGAAGTTGGTTAAAATCGTTCTTTCAGAAATCAATGATGAATATGAAACTGATTATCAAATCAGCGATGTATATTTCGAGTTTGAAAGGGAAGTAATGACCAATGCAGCAGATAATGCACAGATTGACAAGACCGAAGCGGAAACCGAACAGGTTAAGTTGAACACTATATTAAACGCTGCTGCAAGGTTGGATAATGACACGGTTCTTCAGGCTATCTGTGAATTGCTTGATCTCGATTTTGAAGATGTTAAAGCATTGGTTGAACAGAATCCTGTTGTGGATTTGAACACAGCATCGGAAGCCCTTGCGAACAAGCCTGTTGAACCTGATGTTCCACCTGAAGGTGATGAAGGTGGTGTGGATGAATGAATGCAAGACAAAAAGAAGTCCTTGAACAGTCCTTGAAAGACGAACAAGCGGTTCTTGATGCTCTTACAAAGAATTACACATCTGCACTTGCTGACATTCGGAAAAACATCAGGGAATTGCAAGCAAACCCACTGACACAATCGAAAGTCTATCAACTTGAATATCAAAAGCAGTTGGAAAAGCAAATTTCAGGTGTTCTCGATAATTTGCAAGGTAAAAATTTTAATTCCATTGCTTCTTATCTTCAAACCTGTTATGAAACAGGCTTTGTGGGTAATATGTATGATATGCAAGGTCAGGGTGTTCCGCTTGTTATTCCGATTGATGAAGGTCAAGTTCTGAAAGCAGTCCAAAAGACCGGTGATGATTTTAGGTTATCAAATAAACTTTCCGGTAATACAACTGAACTGAAGAAGCAGGTCAAATCTGAACTTCAAAGAGGTCTTGCATCACAACTGTCCTATGCTGATATTGCCCGGAACATAAGCAACTACGGTCAGGCAGATATGAACAGATCAATGCGAATTGCACGGACTGAAGGACACAGGGTGCAATCGGAAGCAAGACTTGATTCAATGTATGCAGCAAAGAAAAAAGGTGCTGACATCGTGAAACAATGGGATGCAACACTTGACGGTCGGACAAGACCGAATCACAGGCAACTTGACGGTCAAATCCGTGAACTCGATGAACCATTTGAAATAGGTGGAATGAAGGTCGATTGTCCGGGCGGTTTTGGTATTGCTTCAGAAGATTGCAACTGTCGCTGCTGTGTCCTGCAAAGGGCAAGGTGGGCGGTTAAAAGTGAAACAACCTATCAGAAGCGAAATAATGAAACAGGCGATTTCATAGAATGCACCGGATATGAAGATTTCAAACAGAAATATTTGGATGCAGTAGAATCATTGACAACTTCTGATAAAGGTGATATAATACAAGTAGAAAATTTTCGTATTTTTACAAGTGGTGATGAAGTTAATAAATTCTTTGGTGGTGAAGGTGGATTGCTTGAACGAAAGAAATCAGTTGAACAGCAGTGGTTGAAAAACTTGTCAACTGATGAATCACAGGCAATTGCTTATTACTGTGCTGATGGATATTATGATGTCAATGCTTATTTTAGGCAAGTTGCCGGAAGCGAATATATTGATGCGGATGCAATGAAGGAATTTGCGAAGAATTTAGATTCTGCAATCAATAAGTTTAATTTGAGCGAAAATATAACAGTATATCGTGGTATTGACAATGATGCCTTAAAAGATCTTGATTTGAATAATCTTATTGGTTCAATTTATGAAGATAAAGGTTATATGAGTACATCACCAATTCACGCTGATATAGTTGAAAGAAGAGATGCGCTTCTTGAAATTCAAGTTCCTTCTGGTCAAGGAAGGGGCGCATATGTCAATTCATTATCAGGTTTCAAAGATGATGAGTATGAATTTCTTTTGAAGCGTGGAACAAAGTGTAAAATAACATCTGTCGACTTGACCGGTGACAAACCAATAATTAGAATGAAGGTGATTGATGAATGACCCGTGAAGAATACGAAAAACAAAAGCAAGAAGCCTTAAAGAATAGGCAGAAATCCAAATTCACTGCTTCAAAGGGCAGTTTCACAATCAAACCGCCTGAAAAACAGAAAAGCGAAAAGTAAATATTTTTGATTCAAGCATCCGCAAGGGTGCTTTTTTCATACCCTTCTTCAAAAGTCAGAAGTAAAACAGAGCATTTCAAAACAAGACGAAACTTGTAAAAATCGTAATTTGAAAGTGAGGAAATAAGCAATGACTTTACAGGAAATTCTCAAAGCAAAAGGTTTGGATGATAAAGCAGTTGAAGAAACCATTGGCGAAATGAAGCAGAATAAAATCTTTACAGCAGGTGAAGAAAATCTTGATATTCGCTATGGTAAATTAAAAACTGATTTTGATGCCCTTACCAAACAGCACGGTGAATCCACCGCCTTGATTGCACAGATGAAAAAGGACAATGCCGGCCATGAAGCACTTCAGTCCAAAATCACCGAATACGAAACAAAGATTCAGCAGATGGAAACAGAGCTTCAGCAGACAAAGATTGATTCTGCTTTGAAGGTAGCACTTCTTGAAGCAGATGTGACCGATGTTGATTATCTGACTTTCAAAATCAAGGAAAAGGGTGAAGTCAAACTTGGTGATGATGGAAAAATCAAGGGTATTGATGATACTATCGCAGGTCTTAAAACTCAATATCCACAGCATTTTGCATCTGAAACCAAAAAGAAAATTGAGGAACACAAACTGCCCGGCGGCGATCCGGATAAAAATCACGGTGTCACCAAGGAACAGTTTGACAAAATGGGCTATCAGGACAGGTTGAAGTTCTATACAGAAAACCCCGAAGCCTACAAAGAATTTACCGGTTCTTCCGGAAACTAATTAAAGAAAGAGGTTTTTATTATGGCCAATCAGACTACTAAAATTACAGACCTTATCAATCCGCAGGTTATGGCAGATATGATTTCTGCAAAAATTCAGAAGAAGATTGTTGTTGCACCTTTCGCAAAGATTGACACCACACTTGTTGGTGTTCCCGGCAACACAATCACTGTTCCGAAGTACGGCTATATCGGCGATGCAGAAGATGTTGCAGAAGGTGTTGCAGCCGGTACAGTTAAACTTTCGACAAGTTCTACCACTGTAACTGTTAAAAAGGCAATGAAGGCGGTTGAGCTTACCGATGAAGCAATCCTTTCCGGCTATGGCAACCCTGTTGGTGAAACCAATAATCAGTTGGCAAAGGCGGTTGCAGCAAAGGTTGATAATGATGCAATGGATGCCCTTCAGGAAGCAACTCTTATCTATGATGGTTCTGCTGCTGGAATTTCCTACAATGCTATTGTGGATGCGGTTGATCTCTTTGATGAGGAAGTAAACAGTGAAAAGGTTATGTTTATTAACCCGAAACAGGTCACCGTTCTTCGCAAAGATGCAAACTTCATTTCTGCTGATAAATACACCGGCCAGGTTATTCTTACCGGTGAAATTGGTATGATCGCAAACTGCCGAATCGTACCTTCCAAGAAAGTTCCTGTTGTTAAGGTCGGCGATTCTACCAAGGTAGATTGCTATGCTTGTCCTATCGTTAAACTTAACAACGATGCTGAAACGGAAGATGATGCTGCTGCACTTACCATCTATCTGAAGAAAGATACTTCGGTTGAAACCGAAAGAAACACCCTTGCAAGATTGACTGATGTTTCTGTTGATAAACACTATGCTGCTGCACTTACCAACGAAAGTAAAGTTGTTCTTGCAAAGATCAAGAAGTAATTGCCGATAGCCTAAACGGGGGTTATGCCTAAACGGTGTAACCCCCGTTTTTATTTTATGAAAGAAGGTGTAAATATGATTGTTTCTGTTTCGGAATTGATGCAGATGCCTGAATTCACAGGAATATCGGAAACTGTTCTTCAGCGAAAGTTGAACGCAGCGGAAAGCCTTATCCGAGTATACACAAACAATAATTTTCAAAATCGCCTGATTCGATTTGAAGCACCTTCAACTGCAATCCTTCTTGGATGTGAACCGATGCTATCTGTGAATGACACAGTTCAAATCACAGAATCGGTCAATCAAGGTCTGTATGTTATTCAAGCAATCGACACAGCAAAAAAGGAAACCACATTGAACAAGGCTTTGTTTCCGGCCGAAAACAACCTGATTACCAAAGTTGAATACCCTGATGCGGTCGTTGAAGGTGTAATCAATATGATGATTTGGGAAGTGCAAAATCGGAATAAAGTTGGAATTCAATCTGAAACACTGTCAAGGCATTCAGTGACATATTTTTCACAGGATGCTTCCAATCAGGTTATGGGCTATCCAACAACCCTTCTTGGTTTCCTGAAGCCGTATATCAAGGCGAGGTTCTGAAAATGATTGGTGGAAACATCACAGCGTTGATGCAAGTAAATGTTCCCGGACAGAAGAACGCTATTGGGGAAAGAACTTCTGAATGGTTTGATGTAGTTCAATTCAAAGGATGGCTTGATTATCAATCAGGCGATTCTAAAAGAAGTGTTTATAGTGCAAAGATTGAGGAATCAACACACATTTTCCTTTGTGATTTCCATTCCTTTAAGTGCTTATCGGCAAAATGGGAATGGAATCCGTTCAATTTCTTGGAAGGTATCATCAACTTGGAGTTGGAACAAGATGTGGATGTTACATCAGAAAATGCCCGAATGACTATCAACGGCAAACTGTATGACATTCTACTGATTGATGATCCGATGAACCTGCATCAGCACCTTGAAATTTACTTGAAATATGCAGGTGGTCAATGATGTCTGTGAAATTTGAGGACTTCCGGGTGAAATGCAAAAACGCTATGAGCGATGCCGCCATTGCTTTTCTTTATGAAGCAGGTGGTGAATTGAGTTCTCAAGCCGCAAGAAACAGCCGTGTAAAAACAGGGCAAACAAAAGGGTCTTGGGATTATGTTGTTGACGAAAGCGAACTTCAGGCAACTGTTGGATCACCACTTGAAAATGCCATTTGGGAAGAGTTTGGAACAGGCGAATATGCGCTGAACGGCAACGGAAGAAAAGGTGGTTGGTACTATGTTGACGAAAAAGGCAACGGACACTTCACACACGGCAAAAAGCCGAACAGGGCATTGTTTAATGCCTACACCACTTTGAAGCCGTCAATCATCGCTGCTGCTGAAAGTAAATTGAAAGGAATGGGTTGATATGCTTGAAGTGCTGAATGCGTTAAATACGCATTTATCAGAGCATCTTAAACTGAATTATGAATTCGGTCAGATGTCGGAATCACCACCTAAATATCCATATTGGGTTGGTGATTATACGGAAACAGAAAGCCTGACAGAAGATGGTGTTGAATACCCAACAATCATTTTGTCAGGCTTTGCAAGGGGAAATTTCATTGAATTTGAAGAACAAAAAGAGAGGATAAAGGAATATTTCAAATTTGGTACATCGGATTTGATGACCGTTACACTTCCCGATCAGACTACTTCAAAAGTGTCTGTAAATATTTGGTTCAACAGTTCAACGAACATACCCGATGATAATTTAGATTTGAAACGATGTCAAATCTATCTAAACACTAAAATTTGGAAAGGATATGAATAATTATGGCTTACGAAGAACTTAAAAAACACGGTATTACAGCCGATACGCCCGAAAACCTTATGCTTGGTGCAGGTATTGTGTGTCATAATCTTGAATTTGATTCTTCCACAAGCAAATGGAAGTATGATGTTCTTGGTGCAACACAAGGCGGTAACAAGGTTTCTATTGTTCCCGAAATCACAACGGTTGAAGCGGATGGTGCTTTGGTAAAGATTAAAGGACTTGACCGCAAGACCGGCGAAACGGCAAAGATGGAAACCAACTTGATTGAAATTACACCTGAACTGATGAAGGCAGGGGTGATTGGCAAAAATGGCACTTCGGATATTACAGGGTATAACCTGATTACTTCCAAGCCTGACATTGAAGCCGGTGATTATTACAAGAATTTTGGATTTGTCGGAAAGAAAACCGATGGAACACCTGTTATTGTAATTTTCGACAATGCACTTTGCACTTCCGGTTTTGAAGCAGAAAACAAAAACAAAGAAGCAACGGTTGTAAAATGCACTTTTGAATGCTATCAGGAATGCAATGCTGAAACAGATTTAAGCATTCTTCCCTATCGCATTTATTACCCTACACCGGCAACGCAGACCGAACAAAATTAAGAAAGGATTGATGAACAATGAGTGAAACAACTAAAAACTATACCTTCAGAACTCTGAATGCAACGGATATTGCCCCGATGTGCAAGATTATCAGCAAGATTGGTATTGATGAGTTTACAAAGGTATTTGAATCTAAATCTGTCCTGAAGATCGTAAAAAACGCAAAGGACAAGAAAGCAATCACAGATGTTGCAGGACTGCAAGCATTCCTTGAAGTTGCAAACATCATCCTTTCCCACATTTCTGACTGTGAAAATGAAATCTTCAATCTTCTTGCAAATGTTAGTGGTTTGAAAGTTGATGAAATCAAGGAATTTGACCTTGTTTCCATTACTCGAATGATTATTGAATTCGTCAAGAAAGAGGAATTCAAGGATTTTATTGGGGTTGTTTCCGAATTGTTCAAATAGGCTTCATAAAAGAAATGGATCTGTTATTTAAAAGATATACAGATCCATTTCTTTTGATAAATCAAATGATTATGATGTCCTGCTTTGCCGATTTCATTCTTGAATCACTTCATAACGATGATGAAGATAAACTTTGGGATCTTTATCTTCACAAAGTGGAAACAGACAAAAGTTTTGATGAATTCAAGGACGATGTTTACATACAAAACGAAGAGATCACACAAGAGGATTTGGAAACAACGATTAATTATTCTACGGCTTTATTACAGGGCTTTAATCCTCAGCAATAAGAAAGGGGGTGTGACACCTTGGAATTATTTAAGTTGTTCGGAACAATCGCCATTAATAATGCTGAAGCAAATGAAGCATTGAATGATACTGGTGATAAAGCAAAAGAAGCCGGAAAAAACATCAAAGAAACCGGTGACGATGCTGAAAAATCTGAGAAAAAATCTTCCACAGCGTTTCAAAAAATGAGTTCGGCGGCGGTAAAAATGGGAAAGGCTATCGCAACGGGCTTTGCTGTTACAAGCGCAGCAATTATAAAAATTAGTAAAAGCGCAGTTGAAGCGTACGCTGATTATGAACAATTAGTTGGTGGTGTGGAAACACTTTTCGAAGATGCGAGCTTTGATGTTATTCAATATGCAAATGAAGCATACAAGACCGCAGGACTATCCGCAAACGAATATATGGAAACAGTAATGAGCTTTTCAGCATCATTAAATCAGTCACTGATAGCGAATGAAGGTAACATAGCAAGAGCGGCAGATTTATCAAATCAGATCATCATTGATATGTCAGATAATGCAAATAAAATGGGAACCGATATGGAAATGATACAGAATGCCTATCAGGGTTTTGCAAAGCAGAATTACACGATGCTTGACAACCTCAAACTTGGCTATGGCGGCACAAAAGAAGAAATGGAAAGACTTCTTGCCGATGCTTCAAAAATCAGCGGAATTAAATACGATGTATCAAATTTTGCGGACTTGGCTGAAGCAATTCATGTTGTTCAAACGAAAATGGGCATCACTGGAACAACGGCAAAGGAAGCAGCGACAACTATTCAGGGATCGGTTGCTTCTATGAAGGGCGCTTGGCAGAATCTTTTGACGGGAATGACTGACAGCACCCAAAGCATGGAACGATTGACCGGAAACTTGTTTAATAGCTTGGGAACTGTCGCAGATAATTTAATGCCGAGAATATCACAGGTTTTTGATGGCATTACGAACGCTATATCGAATCTCGGACCAAGATTGTTAGAAAACATTTCTGATATAATTAACAATCTTCTTCCCGGCGTTGTCAAGGGGGCAACCACCCTTATAAGCACAATTGTATCAATTTTTCCAAGTTTAACGGACACCTTGATTGATGTTTTACCTTCTCTCACAGACGGCTTTGGGAAGATCATTGATGGCTTAATTGAAGCAATGCCGGATATGTTAACCGCATTCATTGAAGGGGTTGTTATTTTACTTAATCAAAGCTTACCAGAATTGGTTGATGGTGCGATTAACTTAATTGCTACAATAGCTTCGAATATCGGACAAATTATTCAGCCTTTAATAGCTAAACTTCCCGAAATAATTATTAATATCGTTGATGCAATAATGGACAATCTCCCGGTTCTTATTGACGGGTGCATTCAATTAGTGTTAGGGGTTGTCCAATCTATTCCACAGATTATTTCCGCTTTAATCGAAGCAATTCCGACTATTATTTCGAGTATTCTTGAAGGTCTTTGGAATTCGTTGCCTGTGCTTATTTCGGGAATTATCAATATTATTAGTAGTTACCTTTCAGCACTTAAAACATCTTGGGTTGCTTTTGCACAAAAAGTTTGGGATGGAATAAAAGAAATTTGGGGTAAGGTCAGTGAATGGTTCAAAACAAAAGTCATTGATCCAATTGTCAATTTCTTCACTGAACTTTGGCAGAAAATCACCGAGGTGTGGAATTCTCTTGTTGAAACGGTAACAGAAGTGTGGGACACAATTAAAAATGCAATCAAAGTTGCATTGATGTTTATAGCGGAGCTTATTAAAGCCGCATTTAACATCATCACCATTCCTTTCCGCTTCATTTGGGAAAATTGCAAAGAATATGTTTATGCAGCGTTCGATTGGATTAAAGAAAAGATCACTACGGTTCTTACGGCAATTAAAGATTTCTTTGTTACAATTTGGACGGCAATTAAAGATTTCTTTACTCCGATATTAGAAAGTATAAAGACTGTTGCAACGACTGTTTGGAACAAAATTAAGGATTCAATCACTACAGTTCTTACGGCGATTAAAGAAAAGGTAACAACGATCTTTAATGCTGTGAAAGAAAAAGTAACAACGATCTTTAATGCTGTAAAAGAAAAGGTAACAACCATTTGGAACGCAATTAAAGAAAAAATCATTACTCCGATTAATGATGCAAAAGATAAAGTTGTATCAAAAATTACCGAACTGAAGACGAAGTTTGAATCAAAGATAACTGAATTGAAAACTAAAGTTCAAAATAAGTTCAAGGAAATTAAAGACAAAATAACTGAACCTATTGATAATGCCCGAAATTTCATAAAAGAAAAACTTGATGATATTAAGGGTTTCTTCGATAAATTAAAGTTGAAATTCCCGAATATCAAACTTCCGCACTTCAGTATAGATGGACAATTCAGCCTTGATCCACCTTCAGTTCCGAAGCTGAACATTGAATGGTATGCTAAAGGCGGTATTTTGAACAGCCCAACTGCGTTTGGCGTTAATCCGAAGTCAGGAAAAGTAATGGTTGGCGGTGAAGCCGGTGCAGAAGCTGTTGCACCTATTGGAACGCTGCTTGATTACATAAGAACGGCGGTTGGCGAAAAGAATTCAAATCTTGAATATCTTCTTGAAAAGTTAATTTCAATGCTTGCTGAATTCTTGCCTGATATTTTGATTAACTCAAACAAAAAACTTGTGTTATCAACCGGTGAACTTGTCGGAGCATTGGCACCGGAAATAGATGATGTCTTGGGTGACATTGGAAGCAGGAAAGGACGTGGAAATTGATGAATACAGTTACATTCACGAAAGAAAAAGACAATGTATCATATGATTCATATTCGGATTTGTCTATTGTCCTGAATTCTAAAGAGATATCCGCACCATCACCAAAGGTTGAAACAATTAATATTACCGGTGGTGATGGTGTTCTTGATTTTACTGAATATTTTGGAGAAGTGAAATACAACAACAGAAATATCAAATTAAATTTTACTTCTTTAGTAAAAAATGATTTTCTTTCGCATTTTTCACTTCTTCAAAATATGCTGCACGGTCAGCGATTCAAGATAACCTTTTCTGATGATCCCGACTTTTATTATGTCGGACGAATATCCCTTGATGCGTGGAAATCGAATAAAAACATCTGCACATTTACGGCAACAATTGATTGTCAGCCGTATAAGCTGAAGCAGAATGTTACGGTTGTGTCCAAGACGATAACGGAAAATACGATTTTTTCGCTTGAAAATCTTCAGAAAAAGGTAGTCCCAACAGTTACGACTTCGGGAGCCGCTACACTAATATGGGGAAATTCAACATACACGCTTTCTGAAGGAACGTACACGTTGCCGGGCATCTTGCTTGAAAAGGGCATGAATTCAATTGAAGTTCAAGTAACAGCAAGCACAACTATTACTTTCAGTTATCAGGAAGGTGAATTGTGATGCGATATACGGTTTACTCAGATAACAATTTACTTTATGATACACAAAACGAAAATTTCCAATTGTTCAACGCAAAACTTGATCTTGAACTGAACAAGACCGGTTCTTTTTCTTTCAAAATTTATCCAAATCATCCGAGTTATGATAAAATGCAAAGGTTAAAATCAATAATCACAGTTTATTCCGATGATGATTTAATATTTCGTGGACGAATATTGAACGATGAACGGGGATTCCGCAATGAGAAACAGGTCACTTGTGAAGGTGAACTTGCTTTTTTGTTGGATTCCATCCAGCGTCCATATCAATTTCCGGTCGTTGAAGGTGAATCAACTGTTGAAGATTTGTTCACCTATTTCATTACAAATCACAATTCACAAGTTGAAGAAGCGCACCGGTTTATTGTTGGAAATGTGACGGTTACTGATCCGAACGATTATCTCGCCCGGTCAGACACGACTTATTTGAACACATGGGATTCCATAAACCAAAAGTTGATAAGCTCTTATGGCGGCTATTTATGGGTTCGGCACGAAGCAGACGGGAATTATATCGACTATTTGTCTGGATTTAGCGCCGTTAGCGCACAGAGAATTGAATTCGGAAAGAACCTTTTGGATATCAAGCAAACAACAAAAGGTGAAGATGTCGCAACGGCGATCATCCCTCTTGGCGCAAAGAGTGAGAACAGTGAAGAACGGGTGACTATCGAATCCGTTAACGATGGGGTCGATTATGTGTTTGATCAATCGGCGGTTAATAAATACGGGTGGATCTTCAAGTCGGTATATTGGGATGACGTTACCATTCCCGCAAACCTGCTTAGGAAAGCGAATGAATATTTGGCGAATGCGATGTTGTCTGAAGTTTCAATTGATTTAACGGCTGCCGATCTATCAAAAACGGGGTATGACATATCCTGCTTTAAGTTCGGCGTTTATATCCCCGTATCATCGGCGTATCACAATCTGAATGCTAATTTTCTTGTGCGTAAATTGTCGATTAGTTTATCTGATCCCAAATCTGATAAGTTGACACTTGGGACAAGTTACAAATCGTTTACCGAACAGGCGCAGGACTTAAATACAAACATTCAGAATTTGGGATCACAGATTTCAACAGAAACTAAAAAAAGAATCGACAATGCAATTGTCGAAGTTACGGAGCAGAATAATAGCGCAATCACTCAATCTGCAGAGCAGATTATGTCAACCGTTAAACAGAGTTTTTATCTAAAAGATGAAACGGATGCAATTATCGGTTCAATTGAAACGGTTTTAGCACAGACTAAAGATTCGTTTGAATTTCAGTTTAATCAAATGGCACAAGACATTGACAATGTTCAAAATGGTACAAATGCCGAATTTACGATGTGGAAAAAATATATTCGATTTGTAGACGGTAATATCATCCTTGGTCGGGAAGGCAATGAACTGATTTTGAAAATTCAAAATGATAGAATTTCCTTCCTACAGTCAAATGTCGAGGTTGCGTATTTTAGCAATCGAAAGCTGTATGTTCTTGACGGTGAATTCATCCGAAGTTTGCGGATTGGAAGTTATGCGTTCTATCCGAGAGAAAACGGCAATTTAAGTTTCAAAGTTTGATTAAGGCGGTGAAATAAATGTCAAATACTTTAGCAGAAATAACAGCACGTTATTCAGGACTTCCGAATGCGCCATATGCGACATTAACGGTGAATCTTATCTCGCAGGACATTGTAACTAATACATCCGAGGTGGAATACATACTCACGCTGCATCGACTGTCATTAGTTACATCCGTGGCAAAGAAAGATTGGAAGGTCGAGATAGATAATAAGACTATAGCAAGCGGCACAACTATTATTGGTGGTGTAGGCGATAAAATTATTAAAAGTGATACAATACAACTGAAACATAGTGAGGACGGAACACTTTCCGCTATTTTCAGTTTCTATTTGGAACTTGACATATTGTGGTCGAACTATAAATTATATAGTTTAAGCCGTAGTGGAATAGTAGTTTTTCCCATCGTTTACAGAGGATCTGCAATAACACTTGATAAAAAATCTGTTAACATGGGTGATCCTTTGAAGATTACACTCGATTCAAACTCCGATATCAATTATACCTTGCGGTATAAATTCAAAAATGCGGAAGGGACTATTATAACGAATCTGGAAGCCGCAAGTTACAATTGGATAATCCCAATTGACTTGGCAAATCAAATTCCGTCATCAACAAGTGACGTAGCAACACTATATTGTGATACATATTTTGCTACATCTTACTTGGGGACGAAATCAGTTAATGTGACGTTAAATGTACCTTCTTCTGTTATTCCCGTGATCTCAAATATCGAAACCACAGAAGCTACAGAAGCGGTTGCGGCGAAGTTTAACGCTTTCGTCCAAAGCCATTCTTCTTTGAATGTTAGCGTTCAGGCGAACGGAGTATATGGCAGCACGATTACAAAATGCGTTAGTGTTATTCAAGGTGTTCAATATCTCGGTCAATCATTTACTTCGGAAATTATAACAAATTCCGGGACAATTAGCATAGCTTCAACGGTTACAGATTCAAGAGGCAGGCAACAGACGTTCGCTAAGGAGATAGACGTTATTAATTATCATCCACCAGTCATCACTTCTTTCAAGGCGTGGAGAGTTAACGATGATGGGATCAAGAATGATAATGGAACTAAAATCGCCGTGCAAGCTGAATATGAAATATCCCCAATCAATCAGTTGAATGATCATACATACGATCTTTCATACGGTTCTGATTCACCTTCAACAACATTTGATAACGGATCGGCGAATTGGTCGTATTCCGGGACACAAACCTTCACGGGGATATATGATCCGGTTATTTCAATTGATAATTCGTGGTTAATAAAATTAACCATAGAAGATTTTTGGTATTCGATCGAATATACCGTTGAAATCCCAACAAGTTTTAATCTGCTTGATTTCCGCTATACCGGAAAGGGGTTAGCGATAGGCAAGGCAAGCGAAAAGGATTGTTTGGAGATTGCTATTCCGATTGAGATGAGCGGGGATGCGAAGTTCGTTCAAGAAACACCAATAAGTATAACCCTTTTAAACAATTGGGAAGATTTCGGAACGGAATATGAAGAACCGTCATATTGGAAAGATGACTTTGGGACAGTGCATGTTGCAGGACTTATAAAAGGCGGATTAACTGCCGCTGAAACCGTTTTGTTCACGCTGCCTGATGGTTATCGTCCGAGAGCAAAGGAACGCTTTATTTGCCCCTCAGCGGCTGCCGTTTGTCACATAGATTTAATGATTAATGGTGATTGTGTTGTTAAAAGCGGAGCAAATGCAGACTGCTTGTCACTTAGTGGCATATCATTTCGTGCGGCAGAAGTAGAGAAGGAAGTGAGTTAATGAATCAAGATATTAAGATAATCCGAGGGACTACTAATGAATTTGATATTTTGATTACCGATGATAAAGGTGAACCTTACGCACTAACGGAAGGGGAAACGCTTAGATTTGGTGTCAAAAGGAACGGATCATGTAGTTCTTATGATATCAAGAAAGAATTGATATCTTCAGACAGGGATGCTGAAACCGGAGCTTATCGGGTTAAAATTCAGCCTGATGACACTATTAATTTAAGCTGTGGAATTTATTATTATGATGTTGGAATTCAGTCAGGAACGGAATACTACAACATCATTGAATACAGTAGGTTTGTAATTCTTTACAACGTGACTGCAAAGGGGGATTGAATATGAAGCTCAAAGGCAGGATCGGCAGGGCAACCATACAGCCTAATACACTTAACACAGCGATGTTGACAGACTTTTCCTTGTTCCTTAGTAGAAATCGTGTTACAGGTGCAGCACCTTATTTTGACACAAGCAACGGCATTAATTTTAAGCAAATGTTTCTTAACTGTGATGAAATCACAAGTATCCCAAAATACAACACAAGCAAGGGAACGAACTTTGGCGGTATGTTTCAGCAGTGTGAAAAGCTAACAACCATTCCACTGTTGGATACAAGCAAAGGAACGGAGTTTGGCGCAATGTTCAGAAACTGTTCCGAACTGGAAAGCATTCCAAAGCTAAACACGGATTCGGGAACGATTTTTTCAACTATGTTTCAGCAATGCAAAAAACTCAAAAGTGTTTCTATGACATTTCTGACAGGGGTTGGACTAACCACTATATTTACAAACTGTTTTGCATTAACAAATGTTGATATTGATCGAATTTCTCTGAATAGAAGTCATTTGAGTTTGTCAGAGTGTCCGTTGACGGTTGATAGTATGGTTAATATTTTTAACGCATTAGACGATCACACCGAAGAAATCACAGTATACACTATTACTCTTGGTACTGATAATCTTAACAAGTTAACAGCAGAGCAAAAAGCAATAGCAATCAACAAAAATTACAAATTAGCGTGAAAGGATGATGATTATGTCGTGGACTTTTTCGGACAACACAGAGATACTACCGAACCTTCGTGTTCGCAGTCAGTTCAAAGACGGTATTCTTCAGTTTTATGAAGTTTATCCAGTTTCGGGTTATAAGCTTTGGATCCCAGAACTTGATAATTATGAGTATGACGATGAAGGCGAGATCGTAAAGGATGAAAATAATAATCCGATAGTACTGCAACACTATTATACCGATGGGGGTGCAACAGAGTTCCCTGATTACGATTTCACGGTAAATCCCGATGGGCTTCAAGCTATTTTGCTTGAAATCGAATAAATAACAGAAAGGAAGGTAAAACCATGACGAACGAAGAAGTTGCCGTCAGGCTTGAAAATCACGAACAGGAAATAAAGAGCTTGAAGCGCCGCATGAAAGAGCAGGAAGGGAGGGACAAGACCTTGTCCGAGCTTGCGATTTCCGTCAAAACGCTTGCCGTGAATATGGAATATATGGCCAAAGAGCAAAAGAGACAGGGTGAACGTCTTGAAAGGCTTGAGCATGAACCGGCAGACAATTATAAGCATTACAAGCGATTGATCATTGGCTGCATTGTAACAACGATAGTCGGCGGGATAATCGGTGCTGTTCTTGCAATAGTGTTGAGGTGATCTTGTGAACAAAAGGAAGATTACAACAAGCAAAAAAATTATTATAGCATCGTATATTTGTTCAATCTGCCTTACGCTGTTGGTAGTCGCAGGAACATTTGCGGGTTATGAAATGACAAATCTTACCCAAATAACTTCTTTGGCGTGGGGTGAAGTGGCTGTCAGCAATGCTTTTTATTACCGGAAAGCGCAAAAGGAAAACCAAATCAAAATAGCGATAGGACTGTCGCAAAAATTAAAACAAGAGGTTGATATAAACAGCCTTATAAACAGTTAGGAGTGACAAGCATGGAAGCAATTACAAACTATGCACCCGCAATTATTACAGCGGTCGGTGTTATCGCCGCTATCGTATCTATCATTACCGAAATGACAAAAGAGATAGGATTCCTTAAAAGAATTCCTACAATCCTTCAAGTAATAATCCTATCCATTACATTATGGATAGCCACTTATCTTGCAGCCTGCGGAATGAATTATATTACCTTTACATGGTATTATCTTGTAGCGGCAATGGTGGCAGGATTTATTACAGCTTATGTTAGCTCTTACGGTTGGGAGAAACTCAACGATGCTTTTAAAAGGTATAAAAAGGGGGAATGATTAATGAGTACAAAAACTAACGTAGGACTTGTTGATTATTGCAAATCTCAATTAGGAAATCCGTATTGGTACGGCACCTTTGGCAACACAGCAACGGCAAGCCTTTATTCAGCGAAGAAAAAGCAATACCCCGGTTATTACACGGCAAAAGACTTTAGATCACAGTACGGCAAGCGTGTTCATGATTGTGTCGGTCTGATTAAAGGTTATCTTTGGTCAGACACGCCGATAAGCACACCAAAGTATAATTCGGGGCAGGATGTCAGCGCAAATGGAATGCTTGGAAAATGTCTTGCACGGGGTAAAATCGCAACCATTCCGGAACTGCCGGGTGTCCTTGTTTTTATGAAAGGGCATGTCGGAGTGTATATTGGCGGCGGTTATGTCATTGAAGCTCGTGGACATGCCTTTGGGGTGGTGAAAACCCGCCTTAAAGACCGTCCGTGGACTGATTGGGGTAAATGCCCGTACATAAGCTATACACAGTCATCTGCACTCACAGGCGAGAATAAAGCCTATTTCCCGAAGTCTAACTACACGGGTGGTTCAATTGTTGACGCTTTAGCAAGCATCAAAGTCAACGGATCGTTTAATAATCGTAAAAAGATTGCAACGACAAACGGAATCACACCCTATTTGGGCACGGCGAAACAGAATGTTAAAATGCTTAAACTGTTCAAACAGGGCAAGTTAATAAAACCTTAAAGGGGGATTAATTATGAACGAAATTACAGAATTCCTGAAGAATGCCTTTGATTCTTTTATGGGAACGGAGTTGCCGAAACTGACGTTGACGAACCTTGTTGACGTGTTCAAATATTCGGTTGAAACATTCATTTCTCTTGCGTACAAGTATATTGAAATCTTCTTCTAATTGAATCATTCCAAAGGGAAAGCGGGGTAGTCTGGAAAAGGCTATCCCGCTTTTTCTGTTTAAAATTTGTTACTAACTTGATACTAACCGTAATAATCACTGGTCACTTAGAAACTGAACTAAACTGAACAAATGCTTATAATCCTTGCACTTTAAGTGGTTGCAAACTGAACGAAATTATGGTAATATAAAAGCGAACCGAAAAAGAATTTTTTCACCCTCCGTTTGTCGGCGGGCTTTTTTGTTTTATCGCCTTTTTGCAAATTTTGATCATGCCTTAAAAACAATGTTTACATATATTGTGTGACCTCGCACCGCAACAACTATATATAATGAAACAGCAGGAAACACACGGCGAGGTTGAGAAGAGGGGAGAAAAAAGTTTAAAAAAGGGATTGACAAAGGGGGCGAGATTTGGTAATATAGTCGAGCACTCAGCGAGAGCGGGTGCAGCACCTTGAAAATTAAACAACGATCAAACAAACCCTTGAAGATTAATTTGAGAGTACTTTCAAGTACAGTAATTCTTGTGAAAAACGAGAAAAAAGTCAGTGAAAACTGATTGAGCGATTAAGCTCTGAAAATGATTTGAACACACAAAAGTGTGTTTAGATAAAATTTTTAGAGAGTTTGATCCTGGCTCAGGATGAACGCTGGCGGCGTGCCTAACACATGCAAGTCGAGCGAGAAACCTTTCAATGAAGCTTCGGTAGATTTGAGAGGCGGAAAGCGGCGGACGGGTGAGTAACGCGTAGGCAACCTGCCCCTTGCAGAGGGATAGCCTCGGGAAACCGGGATTAAAACCTCATAAAGCCTTTGGAGCACATGCTTTGAAGGTCAAAGATTTATCGGCAAGGGATGGGCCTGCGTCTGATTAGCTAGTAGGTGGGGTAACGGCCTACCTAGGCGACGATCAGTAGCCGACCTGAGAGGGTGATCGGCCACATTGGAACTGAGACACGGTCCAAACTCCTACGGGAGGCAGCAGTGGGGAATATTGCACAATGGGCGAAAGCCTGATGCAGCAACGCCGCGTGAGGGAAGACGGTTTTCGGATTGTAAACCTCTGTCTTTGGTGACGAAGAAGTGACGGTAGCCAAGGAGGAAGCCACGGCTAACTACGTGCCAGCAGCCGCGGTAATACGTAGGTGGCAAGCGTT
>OIZV01000136.1_pt1 | contig 47876 bp, 37 predicted proteins | sample 1588681 | NCBI WGS metagenome assembly OIZV01 (sample SAMN03283281) | human gut metagenome | biome: human-associated habitat; material: feces | host: Homo sapiens | place: Peru | collected 2012 | reverse complement strand
GGGACTTAAAATCCCTCGGTGGTGACACCGTACCGGTTCAAGTCCGGTCGCCCGCACCATGAAAAAAGCATTTGCGGTTGCAAATGCTTTTTTCAGTGAAATTCGTTCCTTTGGAACGAGTGAAATATCTTCGATGTGAAATATTTGCTCCGCAAATGTGAAATACGCCTGCGGCGCGTGGAGAACGAATTTTATTTCACATTGCGACGAAGGAGCAATATTTCACATTTGCCGTAAGGCAAACATTTCACATCCTGCGTCAGCAGGATATTTCACAGGAGTTATATTTATAAAACGCAGGCAATGTAGCTTTTAGACATTGTAGAAGCTATAAGCAGTATTTTTGCAGAGGATTGCAAATGCTTTTTTCAGTGAAATTTGTTCCGTCGGAACGAGTGAAATATCTTCGATGTGAAATATTTGCTCCGTAAATGTGAAATACGCCTGTGGCGTGTGAAAGCGCTGCGGCGGTGAGGATTTGTTTCACATTCACTTGATGCGAAGCGTCAAATTTCACAATGAGCGAAGCGAACAGCAACATTTCGGAGCGCAAGCGATATCATCGGGCGCACAGCGTCGGCGTCATTGAACAATGTTCGGATTTATGATATACTGTCTATATAAACAGGTGATACGAATATAAAAGAAAAATAAACTTACAGAATTATCTGTGACCTTCTCCGTTCAGATTATTAAACTTGTAAAAGGCCTGAAATAAAAGCATGAAACCGTGATTTCCAATCGGTTCGGCCGTTCCGGTATCTATTTCGGCGCGAACACCCGGAAGTCGGAGCCGATAGGGGAGTAATGCGTCCTAAAAGGCAGCGCCAATGTTTTAAATTGAAATTCTGACATGCTTTATCCCGATGCGGTTATGCACTGCATCGGGATTTTTCGCGCAATAATTTGTATTTTCCCGCCGCCAAACAAAAATCGAGCGGCCGCCGAAGCGACCGCTCTTTTCAGTGTTCCGAAAGATTAGCTTTCTTCTCTCTTCTTTTTCTTGCTGACAACAGTGCCTATCGCAGCACCGCCGCCGATTACCAGAGCTGCAGCCCAGAGGAGTACGTTAGTCGTATCACCTGTGTCGGGTACTTCGGTTGTGCCGGGCTTGTCAGACGTGCCGGGCTTGTCGGGCGTACCGGGCTTATCAGGTGTGCCGGGCTTGTCGGGTGTGCCGGGCTTATCGGGTGTACCGGGTTTGTCGGGCGTACCGGGTTTGTCGGGCGTACCGGGTTTGTCGGGCTTGTCGGGAAGCTCGGGCTTCGGGATGTCGGGCAGTGTGGGCTTGTCGCCCTCGGTGCCGTCGGACTCGAATATGGCTTCGAGTATAACGTTCTCTGCGGGCATCTCGAAGGTGGCAACGCTCTTGTTCTCTAACTTAACGCCGCCCTTGACGACCTTCCACTCCTTGAACTTGTAGCCGGGCTTCGCAATGGCAACGACCGTTACCTTTGTGCCTGCCTCGGAGTAAGGCGGATATGCAGCGCCGACGCCGTTTCCGTCAGTCTTGACCAATACGAAATGTACGTCGCGGATAACGCCCATGTCGTCCTCGACTTCCTCGAATATAGCCTTAACGGTTACATCCTCGTCGGGCATTACAAACTTGCCGTCCTTTATCTCGACATTGCCTCTGATGACCTGCCACTCCTTGAGGCGGTAGCCGGGCTTGCCCTTAGCGGTAAGGGTTATCTCGGTGCCGGCGATAGCGGCGCTCGGAGTTGCGAAAGCTTCTTCGCCGTTCTCGTCCTTGAGAACGATTATCTTGTGCTCTGCGGCGAATATGGCCTTAACTTCAACATCCTCGTCGGGCATTATGAACTTGTTGTTCTTTATTTCTACCTTGCCCTTTATGACCTGCCACTCCTTGAAAGCATAGCCTTCCTTGGGGGTAGCGGTGAGGGTTATCTCTTCGCCGTTCAGAGCCTTTTCCTTGTTGGCGGAAGCGGTGCCGTTGCCGTCGGTTGTAACCTTGATGCTGCTCTCCTTGACGAAGATAACTCTGATAACAACATCTCTGTCGGGCATGATGAACTTGTCGCTCGCTATAGTGACCTTGTCTACACCTTCTTCAACGACCTCTTCCCAACCGTAGAAGATCCAGCCGCTGTCGGGCTCTGCATGAAGGGTTATCTCCGTGCCCGCAACAGCGGTCTTGGGGACGGAATAGGTCTTGCCCTTGCCAACGGGGATTATCGTGATGCTGTGCTCCTCGGGGATTACCTCGGGGATTGCCTCGAAGATTGCCTTGACTTCAACGTCCTCGTCGGGCATGACAAACTTGTTGTCGTTTATCTCTATGCCGCCCTTTATGACCTGCCACTCCTTGAAGCGGAAGCCTTCCTTGGGAGCAGCGGTGAGGGTTATCTCGGTGTCTTTAACGGCTGCCTCTGCGGATGCGGATGCAGTGCCGTTTTCATCGGCCGTCACAGTGATGCTGTGCGTGATGGGGTCGGTGTCGGGAGTCGCGGTCAATATCGGAAGCTTAAAGATAGCATAATATGTATATCCCATGTCGTTGGGGTTATACGTGAGCAGATTCTCTGCCGAGCCGTAGCCTGTAAGATTGATATTCTCTGTCTTGAGTTTCGAAGCGTCATAGGCATCGAGAACATCGAACAGGCAGCACAGATAGTACTGCGTATCGGCCTCATAGACGGCGGTGCTGTCCGCGGGCACTCTCGAGCTGAACACCGAGCTGATGTTAGTCGGGTCGGTGCAGATGAAATAGCCGTTGCCGTAGCCGCTGTCCCATTTGATGCCGGCGTTGTAGGGGCTCTGAGTGACAGTAGTCTTTGCTATCTCTCTCTGATAGCCGTAGTAGAACATAGAGAAGTTGGCGACGGGGGCGGCTATATCTACCTTCCACAGATAGAAGCAGTCGAAAACCAGAGAGGGATGAAACTGATCCTCTTGAGTGTAATTCAGCCTGATTCTGACAGTGGAGCCGGCATATGCGGAGAGGTCAACTTCAACGGTTTCCCACTCTGCGGACTCCTTGGAGTCTATTTCATGATACTGAATTCTTTCATACTCTTTGCCGGCTGCCGAGACATAAATACCAATGGTATCCCTTGCAAAGTTTCCGGTCATAAGATGCCTAACTTCAAATGTGAGGAAGTACTTTTGATTGGATTCGAGCTGAAATTCGGGCAGCTCTAATGAGGACGGGATTGATACAGTATGAGAATACTGACCATCGTCAAACACCATTTTAGATTGGTTATACACACAAAGATATTTTTCACCGTGATGCGGAACCATGTTCTCGATGGTGGTGCTGTTGGCGGTGTAGACGTATGTGTCGGTCTTATCACCTTTTTTCCATCCTGACGGCAGATCCGTTGCCCCTGCTTCAAATCCTTCAAAGCTCTCGGACCAGACTGCATCGCATCCAGCGCGGGTGTGGTCGGGCGTTGTGCTGTCGGCAGAGACGATGACAATCATTCCGAACAGCATGAAGCAGCAGAGCATCATACTTAAAATGCGTTTTTTCATTTTGTTGTTCCTCCGATTTGTATTTTTGTTTCTCCCTCCTTTATTTCTTGGAAGGACTTTTTTTGCTCCGGCAAAAGCCGGTCTGACCTATGAGCTTTTACAGACCATATATCACCGCCCTTTTAAAACGCAAAAAACCGGGGACAGCGCAAAAATAGCCTGTCTCCGGCATAGTTATGTTTGTTTTGTTATGCAAAAAGACCTGTTGCTGCAGCAAAAGGGCAGAACGATTCACTCGGCTCTCGCCGAGGAAAATATCCGTCCTGCCGCAGTCTGTCATTGCAAGGTCCTCCGTCCGTTTTTTGGGTGCCGCAACCCGCGGGGTAGGGGGGTATCGAATGAAGCAGATTATACTTTTGGTGTTTTCCAGGATATATTATATCACCTGTAACAGAAAAGCGCAAGTATTTTTGCGGATTATGTATATTATTCCACATAATATTCGCACGCAAAAAAATCGAGCGGCCGCCGAAGCGACCGCTCTTTTTACTTTTGTTAGCGTGTCGGAAGATCAGAGATTAGTTCTCTTCCTTCTTCTTCTTGCTGACAACGACAGTGCTTATAGCAGCGCCGCCGCCGAGAACCATAGCAGCAACCCAAAGGAGAACATTGGTGTTATCTCCGGTGTCGGGTACTTCGGGAGCCTCGGGATTGCTGGGAGCGTCGGGAGTGCTCGGAGCATCGGGAGTGCTGGGAGTGCTGGGATCCTCGGGCTTGTTGGGCTTACCGGGCTTCGGAATCTCGGGAAGCTCAGGCTTCGGGATGTCGGGCAGGGAGGGCTTGTTTCCGTCGGTGCCGTCAGACTCGAAAACAGCCTCGAGTATAACGTTCTCTGCGGGCATCTCGAACGAAGCGATCTTCTTGTTCTCTAACTTAACGTTGCCCTTAACAACCTTCCACTCCTTGAACTTATAGCCGTCCTTAGCTATGGCAACGACTGTTACCTTCTGGCCGGCCTCGGAGTAAGGAGGATAAGCTATGCCAACGCCGTTTCCGTCAGTCTTGACGATAACGAAATGTACGTCGCGAAGAACATTCATGTCATCATCGTTCGGAGCGTCCTTGATTTCTGCAAAGATAGCCTTAACGGTGACATCCTCATCAGGCATTACGAACTTGTTGTTCTTTATCTCGACTTTGCCCTTTATGACCTGCCACTCCTTGAAGTAGTAGCCGTCATTGCCCTTAGCGGTAAGGGTGATCTCGGTGCCTGCGATAGCATCGGTTGCGGAAGCGGAAGCGGTGCCGTTCTTATCGGTCAGAACAACAACCTTGTGCTCCTTAGCGAATATAGCCTTAACCTCAACGTCCTCTGAGGGCATGACAAACTTGTTGTCCTTTATCTCGATCTTGCCCTTAACAACCTGCCACTCCTTGAAGCCGAAGCCCTTGTTGGGGGTAGCGGTGAGGGTGACCTCTTCGCCGTTGACTGCCTTTTCCTTATCGGCGGAAGCAGTGCCGTTGCCGTCGGTTGTAACCTTGATGCTGCTCTCCTTGGAGAAGATAACCTCAATAACAACATCCTCGTCGGGCATGATGAACTTGTCGCTGGCGATTGTGATATCGCCCTTAACGACCTTCCAGCCTGCGAAGAAATAGCCGCTGTCGGGCTCTGCGGTAAGAGCTATCTCAGTGCCGGCAATAGCAGTCTTGGGGTTGGAATAAGCCTTACCCATCTTGGAGGGCTTTACGGTGATGCTGTGCTCGGCAAGCTTCTCGAAAACAGCGATAACCTCAACGTCTGCGTCGGGCATGGTGAACTTGTCGCCATCCTGAACAACAGAAGCCTCGCTGAGAATCTGCCACTCCTTGAACTTGTAGCCTTCGTTGGCCTTAGCTTCAAGGGTTATCTCGGTGCCTGCGACAGCAGTTTCTGCGGATGCGGTTGCAGTGCCGTTCTCAGCCTTAACGGTGATTGCGTGTGCAACGGGATCAACTTCGGGCTGATCGGGATCTGCGGAGACTGTGAAAACCAGTCCGAACAGCATGAGGCAGCAAAGCAGCATGCTTAAAATTCGTTTTTTCATTTTTTCGTTCCTCCGATTTGTTGTGTTTTTTACATTTTTTCCCCCGTGTGCTTTTGTGCGGAGGAGGTTGCCGACCCGGCTTGTCCGACCCGACAAGTCTGTACTTTTGAATGCCATATATCACCGCCTTTTTAAACGCAAAGAACCGGGAACGGGAGCTGAAAGCCCTTATCCTGCATAGTTCTGTTTATTTTTTATTATACAAAAAGACTTGTATTGCAACAAAAGGACGGAACACTTTTTCGACTTGCGGCAAAAAAACATTCGTCTCATATCCGGTTATTGCAAAGTCCTCCGTATGCATTTCTGCGGGCTGTACGCAGCTTGCGAAGCCCGAATAAATAATAGAACGGATTGCGTTTTTTGAGGATTCCTGAATATAGTATATCATTTGATAAAGAAAAGTGCAAGCGATTTTATAAAATCTATATATTTTATTGTCGTATTTTATTGTCGTAGTTTATATAATTTTTAGCTTTTTGAGAATTGCGTCACGATTTTCGAAGTTCGGAATTATCATGTCCGCGCCCGCGGAAATGAGCCTTGCGCGCTTCTTTTCGTCTATGCCGTCGCCGGTTTTTTCGTCCGTCGCCGCGCCGACCGCATAGCCGCCGAGCTTCGCCGTGAGCTCGATTTCAACGAACCCGTCGCCGAAGGTGACAAGCTCCTCGGGGTCGAGCTTCTGCTCATCTATCATATTCTTTATGACCGCTTCCTTCGAGCAGTCGAGCAGCGCGTCCCTCGCGCCGTGGATGCCGCCGTCGAACAGCTCCCGAACGCCTATGAGCGACGCCTCGTATATCACGTCATCCTCGTCCGTGCCGCTTGCGAGAAAGCATCTTATCCCCGCGTCTCTGAGCGCCCTTACGAATTCGACCGACCCCTTGACCGCAAGGCTGTCGGGAGAGAGCGCGCCGCTTTCGAGCCCTCTCTTCCTGTCGGCTATCCGCATTTCGAGCCTGCGCAGATATTCCTTTTTATATTCGCCCGGGTCAACGTGCTCCCCGCCGCGGCGAACGACCGCCTCGTCAAGCGCGATGCATTGGAATATGGTCTGCTTGCCCGTCAAGCGGTCGACAAATTCGGTCACCTCTTCGCGTATGCCGTCCTCGCTCTCGCCAGTGCCGAGCGCCTCTATGACCTCACAGAAATAGGGAACCATGACCTTCTGCCAGCCCTCGCGGATAAGGCTTATCGTGCCGTCGAAATCGAACAGGGCGCATTTGAAGCCCGCGCCGGTGTATTCTTTTATTGTTTCAATTGAAAAACTCATCTCAATGCCTCTTGTTTTTTATTTTGCGAGCGCCTCTATTTCCTCGGGCGACGCGGTGCCCGTGACGCCTATCTTTCTGACCGTTACGCCGGATGCGAGTGACGCGAATTCCGCCGCCGTTTTGAAATCGGCCTTTGCCGCCAACGCCGCGGAAAAAGCGGAGAGCGAGGTGTCACCCGCGCCGCAGATATCAATCTCGCCTTTATAGAGTACGGCCTCGACTGCCTCTGCAACGTTTCCGTCCGTCACCGCCGAGCCGCGCTTTCCGAGTGTGCAGAAAACGGTCGAGCGGTTCTTTTTCGCAAGCAGCTTCGCCGCCTCGATAAACTCGTCATATCCCGCGTCCGCGTAGCCCTCGTTATTATAGACCGCGCGCCAGCATTCGACCTCGTTGGGCTTCAATATGCAGTCGGTATATTCGCCGATGCTGCAGCGGCTGTCCGCAACGACGGTGAGCCCCGCCCTTGCAAGGGCGATTATCTCATCGCGCACGCGCTTTGTTATTATGCCGAACATGAACTGATCGGCAACGCACAGCACGTCGATATTCTCGGCGACTTTTCGTAGGTTTTCAATGACACCGTCCTCAGTCTCCTTTGATATCGGCTCATAGTTGCCGAAGTCGAGACGCGGGTCCTCGTACTCAAGCTCCGATATGCCCTTTCGCATGGGCTTGCAGTAGGCGTTGGTGAAGCGGTCGGGCGCTTTGATAACAAAATCCCTGTTCATGCCGCTCCTTTCAAATATGTCCTCCATGAGCATACCGCGCCAGTCGCCGCCGATAAGCGATACGGCAAAAAGCTCCTTGGGCGCGAGAGCCGCGAGATTCGCCGCAACATTTCCGCCCGCGCCGAGATAGACCCTCTCGCCGACTATCGGCAGGGGATAGTGCGGAGTCTCGCGCGAAAGCTCGGATTTTCTCATGTCCGCGTGCCAGTAGATGTCAACGCAGAAGTCGCCGATTATTCCTATTCGCGCGTTTTTTATGCCCGCGCATATTTTTTTGACCTGTTCTTTTGAAAGCATGGCTTAACCCTCGTTAAAGCTATTTAAAGCTGCTCTTTGAGCTTGTCGTAAAGTGTGGGAATTGTTATCTGATGGTCGCCCTCGAAGTGCCAACCCCAACCGCCACGGCAGGTCGGGCGGTTGACTATATTCTTGCGCGGGCGGTAATAGTAGTTCGGATCCTCGTAGCCTATCTTGCAGCGGAAGTTGCCCAGGCGCACGAGGTCGAAGTTTGCGGTTGTTATATTAAATGTCGGATAGCCGAGATTTCGCGCTATCGAGAGCGTCTTTAAGAATACCTCGGGGCCTATGACTGCCGAGCCGAAGTTCAGGAAAACGCCGCCGTCGAGCTGCGACACGCTGTAGGCCATCTTCTTGAAGTCGATTCCGGAGCATTTGCCGATGGCTCCCATGTCGCAGGTGGGGTGCTGATGGATGATATCCGTGCCGAGCGCTATATGATAAGTTGCGGGAATGTCCAGCTTGTATGCGTTCCAAAGTATGCAGTCCTCGCGGTTGGGGAACTTTTCGGGGTGAATGTCTATGTACTCGCCGAGCGCCTCGCCGTAGCCCAAGTCGAGCTCCGCGCCGCGCTTAATTGCCTCGTTCATCCACGCGCCCGTCTGCTCCCACATTCCGAATGAGCCGTCCTCTATGGCGGTCGGCACATCCTCCGAGGTGCCGCCGAGATACGCCAGCTCAAAGTCGTGTATGCTCGTCGCACCGTTTGCGGCGATGTGCGTGATAACGCCCATCTTCATCAGCTCGATGACATAGCGCGAAAGGCGGTTCTTGACAACGTGAGCGCCCATGCTCCATATTACCGGATGCCCGTTCTTGCGCGCCTTGACTATTCTCTCAACAAGCTCGTCAAAGCCATCGTATACAAATTCCTCGTGCGGCGTGACCCCGGGAGTCATCATGTTGTCTATGGTGACGAGGTTGTGCCTGTCCTCGGCGGAATATGTCTTTATTCCTGAAAAATCAAGCTGCATCTGTCTGCGAAGCATAATACCCTCTCCTTAAATCATCGTTCTTATCGGATTTTAACATATTGCTGCGGAATTTACCACAGTTTTACTAAAATTTGTTGCATTTTCCCACAAAAAGCGATACGCCCGCAGAATAACTGCGGGCGCGCCTGCTTTAGGATTATTTTTCGCTTGAATCCTTTTCGTTTTTCTCTTTTTCTTCTCTCGCGGCTCTCTTTTTCTTGATGAACGCGGGAGTTATCTTGTCGAGGGTCGCTTCGAGCTTCTGCCATTCGGCTTCGGCCTTTACCGAGTCCTCCTCAAGGCGTTTGTCCATGTCGTAGTACATGATACTGCATCCGCAGTGGGGGCAGTTGGGCTTTAAGTCGAATATTCCGAGCTTACCGCCGCATTTCGGGCATTTGCGTTCCATTTATATCTCTCCTTCCGACTTGGATATCGTCTTCGAGTTGAGCTCGCGGCGGGCAATCATCTCTTCCTGGATATCCTTGAGCTTCTTGCCCTCAAGGTCGTAGAACTTAAAGGGTATGAGCGAGATGAGCGACGCCACGGGCGGGAGTATGGTGACCAGAGCCCAGAGCCAGAAACGGGTGTTTATCTGCGGGTTTTCAACAAGCTGAAGCGAGTTGTCCGCGAGCTGAACGGTGACAAGGCCGATGACCGGGATTATGGCCGTTGCGATAGCCGTGCAGAGCGAGCCCGTGAGCTTGCTGATGAAGGTCAGCAGCGAGAACGCCATGCCCTCGTTCCTTTCGCCCGTCTTCCACTCCATGTAGTCGACCGTGTCGCCTATCATCTTTGTGGGGACGACCATGTTTATGCTCGTCAGCGAGCTGAAGATGAAGCCCTGAATCATAAGCAGCGGGACAATGACCGCCGGGTTGCGATAGAATTTCATGCCGAGGAGGAAGGTAGTCGTGCCGACGAGTGCCTTGAGAATAGTTGTGCGAACGACTATCTGCTTCGACGTCCATCTTCTCTCGAGAGCGGGCAGGAGGAGATAAGTCAGGAAGCCCGAGACAACGCCGGGAATGCCGATTATCGTGCCCCAGCTCGCCGCGCCGAGGGAGAATATGTAGAAATACTGCGCGAATGTGTCGGTAACTCCGCCGACGGTTGCGAGAATGTTGGAGCAGACTATGAGAAGCAGGGGCTTGTTCTTGAAAAGGAATCTGAAGCAGTCGAGAACCTTCGGCTCGTCGGAATTCTGAACCACGCGCTCGCGGCAGAAGATACCGGAGAGCGAGAACAGTCCCATGCCGACAGTTCCCGCGACAATTCCCATGACAAGGAAGAGCTGGCGCATATTGATTCCGATAACGCCCTTGTTGCTCAGGTCGATGAACAGCGAAATTATGGGGGTGACGAGTCCGCCGATTATGCTCGAAATGAAGCGGGCGGAGGTGATGGCGTTCGATCTGTCGATGGGGTTCGGGGATATGGCGGCGGACAGACCCCAGAACGGAATGTCGCCTATCGTATAGAAGAACTCCCAGATGAAATATGTGACGCACATATAGACTATCTTGAGCGTCGTCGACTGAACTCCCGCGAGGAATTCGGCGCCGCCGAAGAATACGACTGTCGCTATTCCGAGCGGAATGGGCACGAACAGCAGATACGGGCGGAGCTTGCCCAAGTTTGTGCGGGTCTTGTCAACAAGGGTTCCCATCAGCGGGTCGTTGAGCGCGTCCCAGATACCCATAACGGTTATCATCGTTGCAACAGCTCCCTCGGGTATGCCGAAAACGGTTACAAGGAAGAACGTCAGCTGCATACGGACCATGTTGTAGCCGATGACCTGACCGCCGTTTGCCACGCCGTAGAGCACAGTTTCTTTTACTCCTACATAACGTTTTTCTTTCAGCCTTTCGTTGTTGGCCAATTTGATTTCCTCCTCCGTGCGCCCCGGGGCGCAAATAGTTTTGTTTTTATTTCAAGGTTTCGCATTCGCTTATGAATTTCTCAACCGCCGCCTCATATGCGCGCGGGTCGGTATAATAGCTCTGAGCGTGGACTGCGTTTTCGACCGTCAGTATTTCTTTTTTCGTCGGGCACGCGTCGAAAAGCTCCTTTTGCATAGTCACGGGGACGAGCGCGTCCCTGCCGCCGTGGATGAAGAGTATCGGCCTTTTCGCGCTGTGCACGGCCTTTATCGGCGAAGCGTCGCGCAGGCTGTATTTGCAGATTATGCGGCAATACAGATTGAGTATGTACAGCAGGGGAAACGCCGGCAGCCCGAACGGATTTTTGAGCTGATAGGCAAATTCCTCCCATGCGCTTGTGTACGAGCAGTCGGCGATTATACCCTTTACCGCGGGGTCCTCTATCCTGTCGCTCATCATCAAAACCGTGGCGCCGCCCATTGATACTCCGAGCAGAAATATGTCAAGCTCGGGGAAATGCCCGCGGGCATAGTCTATCCAAAGAAAGGTGTCGGTCGATTCGTGCGTGCCGTAGCCTAAAAATTTTCCCTCGCTCTCGCCGCAGCCTCGGTGCTCCGGCATGAGAATGGTGTAGCCCGCTTTGTGAAAGTAAGGCGCGCAGATGCAGAATTCGCATATCCCGGAGCTGTGCGCCCCGTGGCAGGCGACTATCATGTGCCCGTTGCTCTTTTCGGGCTTTAATATGCGGGCGTATATCTTTTCGCCGTTCGATGCCGAAAGAGTAACTTTTTCAAACGGCATATTTTTGAACTCTTCTTCGGCTTTTCTGTGGTCTTTGGCGAAGTCGTCCTCGTTTTCCTCGCTGTCCGAGTAACGGAGCTTTATCGGCTTATACCATATTACCTGGTTGAATACGACCGCGCAGACCGCGAACATCAATATAATTACCGCCGCAAGAACAACGAGAAGAATTATCGTCACGGTCTTCATAGCTTGCACCCCTCAAAAGTCATGTCTAGTAAGACAAGCACCATTATACGGGAACAAATCTCAAAAAGCAAGCTATATAAAAGCAAATTAAACATAAAATAATATTACATATCTAAATTTATATTAATTTTTCATAGATTTTATGGTTTTTGCTTGACTACAGATAAAATGTACTCTTTTTTATATAAAAAATACCTTTACTCCGCGAAAGCCATGATATACTCTAAATATAATAGAAAAATTATATGCACTTTTCACATAGGAGCGTTGAGATGAAGTTTGATATAAACGAAAAAAGAAAATATCAGACGGTTGAGGGCTTCGGAGCGAGCGGCGCATGGTGGGCTCAGATAGTCGGAAATTGGACTCATGAGGACCCCGTCAGCGGCAAGCCGGTCAGAGACAAAATAAGCGAGCTGCTTTTCAGCAAGACCGAGGGCATCGGGCTCAACATCTACCGCTATAATATCGGCGGCGGGTCGAAGCACAGCGGACGCGGTACGTTCAGCCAACCCGCAAGAGCGACGGAGTGCTTTGAGACGGCGCCCGGCGAATACGACTGGTCACGCGACTCGGCGGCTGTCTATATGCTGCGCCGTGCCGTAGACGACGGCGCTGATAACGTGATTTTCTTTGTCAACTCTCCCATAGAGCGCCTGACCAACAACCGCAAGACGCAGCTCAACAAGAATCAGATATTCAGAGAGAACATAAAGCCGAAAAACTACCCCGCGTTCGCAAAATACTGCGCCGATGTTGCGGAGCATTTTATCGGCGAGGGTATACCTATTAAATATATATCTCCCGTCAACGAGCCGCTTTGGATATGGAACGGCGGGCAGGAGGGCTGCCATTACAGCCCCGCGAGCTGTCGCAGGGTGTTCCGTGCATTCGTTAAGGAGCTGGACGGCAGAAAAAAACTCGACGGCGTTAAGCTCTCCGGCTGCGAAAATGGCGATATTCGCTGGTTCAACAAGAGCTATACCCGCGCCGTGCTGGGCGATCCGCTCATTCGCACACGCCTTGACGCGCTCGATATCCATTCCTATTGCCTGCACGTGCCGCTCCCGCTTTTAAATGACAGAGTGGCTTTTCTTCGCCGCTTCGCAAAGTGGATGGACAAAAAATATCCGGGTGTACCCGTAAATATGAGCGAATGGACTCATATGCAGGGCGGGCGAGACAGGGGAATGGATTCGGCGCTCGTTACGGCGAATGTGATGTATGAGGATTTATCCGTTTTGAATGTCGTTTCATGGCAGCACTGGATAGCCGTGTCCGAGGTCGATTACTGCGACGGGCTGATATACATAAACCTTGACGATAAATCGTTCGAGATGACCAAGCGCTACTACGTTACGGGCAACTTCTCGAAGTATGTCCCCGCGGGCTCTGTCCGCGTCGACGTCTCCTGCGATGACCCGGAGCTTCGCCTGCTCGCGTTTAAATATGACGGCGGCTGTGCGGCCGTAGTGATAAACGGCACGGAAAAAGAAAAAGAGCTGAGCCTGCCGGAGCAGTACTCAGCCGTTAAGCTTGCGGTCACAGACGATGACAGCGACCTGTGCGAATATGATATTTCGGGCTCCGAGCGTATAAAACTGACGCCGAGGTCTGTGACGACGGTTATTTTTCGCTGAGCTCTGATTTGAGCTTCTTTCTGTATTGATTCGGCGACATACCGCATGCTTTCATAAAAGCCTTTCTGAAATGGCTGCGGTCGCAAAAGCCGATAAGCGAGCTTATGGCGTCTATTGTGAGGTCTGTGCTCTTTAGAAAATATTCGGCCGAGGAGAGCTTGCATTGCATATGATACTGCGAGGTCAATATGCCGTATTTTTTGATGAACAGGTCGTTCATCGTACTCTGCGAAATGCCGAATTTCAGCGACAGGTCTCTGTTTGTCAGCCTCTCATTGCACTGCTTTTCGATATATTTTTTGATGTCGAGAACGACATTGTCCGCAGTCTTGATATAAGGTCTGTCCTCCCTGCTCTGTCTGTTCGCGGGGACGGCAGTCGCCATTTCGAATATTATTGCGTGAACGAGGAGCATCAGCTTCTTCTCGTTGTCGAGCATATCCCTGCCGAGCGCGGTCTGCTTTATCTGGCTGTAATACGATGTGATATCCAGGTGCTTTATGTATACCTGCCTGTCTATGCCGTAGAAGTCGAGCCACCTGTCGACCATGCTCCCGTATACGGTGACCCACACCTTTGAATAGGGATTTTTCTCGTCGGAGTAGTAGGAGTAGCCGCTGCCCTGCTTTATTATGTAGCAGTCGCCCTTTTCAACCGTAGTGACCGTCCCGTTGTGCTCGATATATCCCACTCCGTCGGTGACGCATTCTATTATCGTGTTCGAGTTCTTCTTGAGCGAGATGATGTAGTCGGCATCGGGATAGAGCCTGCCGAAGGAATGAAGGTGAAAGAGATCGCTGTTCTGATTTTTGTCATATAAATACATTTCTTCGTTGAATATAGGCATACCGTCACCCTTTTTACCCATGTGCCAAAATTTTGTACTCTTTTATATTAACATATTAAACTCACATTCACAAGGGGGAATATGGCTGTGAAAATCGCCGGAAAAGTCAAATCCGCTCTTTCTTCGGTCAAAAAATACTGGAGCAAACCGCCGAAGGATCGGTACATGACTTATAAGGAAATAGTTTCGATGTCTGTTGGAGGCATAGGCGTCAGATTTATAGTCTGGTGCGTGTCCGGCATGATAGTCTGCGTGGGCAATACGCTTATAGGCAACACTATCGGTATCGACCCGGGCGCTATCTATGTCATCTACATAATCAGCGTCCTTTCGGGCTTCCCGCTGACCGCGCTGCGCGCCAAAATGATAGACAATACGCGCAGCATGAAGGGAAAGTACCGCCCGTATCTGATAAGCATGGGTATACCGACGGTTCTTCTCGGCGTCGGCTTCGTGTGGATGCCGTATGAGCGTATGTCGCTGACCTGGAAGTGCATAGTCGTTCTGCTTTTCAACATCGGCTTCCAGTTCTTCTATAACTTTATGGTCGACGCTTACGAGAGCCTTATAAACGTTGTTTCTCCCAATTCGATAGAGCGCTCGGACGTGCTCTCGATAAGAAGCGTCGTTGAGAATATTTCCCCGTCGATAGCGGGCATATTCCTGCCTGTGGTGGCGAAACTCATAACAAATGAAAATACCCTTTACGATATGCGCGTGGTCAGGGCGTTCTATCCTCCCATGATAGTCATAGGCTTCCTGATATCGCTGCTCGTCTATGTCAATGTCGAGGAGAAGATAGTTCAGGCAAAAACGCACGTTATCCGCATTAAGTTTATGGACGCGTTAAGAGCGATAGCGCGCAACAAGTATTTCTGGGTAATTTCGTTCGCCGGCTGGATAGGCTTCCTCGAGGGCTCGTTCAACAGTATTCTCGGCTGGATGTATAACTATCAGGAGGCGTGCTCCGCCGGTCAGTATGCGGTGATAACCGCGCTGTGGGGCAACGCTTCGTTCTGGCCGAATCTATTTGCGCCGTTCCTTATCAGAAAGTACGGAAAGAGAAAAATACTTGTCACGATGAATCTTCTGAATATCGGCTTTATCCTGCTGATGCTTCCGATAGTCAGGCAGACGGGAAAGCCCGGAATAATATGGCTCCTGCTCGCCTGCATATTCGTCAACCAGTTCATGACGTCATTCGGCCATCTCCTCAATCCGAGCATCCAGGCCGACATAAGAGACTATCAGCAATATAAGACGAGCGAGAGAATAGACGGAATGTTTGCCGCGGTCGGCCTTATAGGCAGCATTATAACGCTCGCCACCGGCTCGGTGCTCCCGACTATATACGAGCGTGCGGGTCTTAACCGCACAGTCGCCCTGTCGCTCGGGCTTGACGGCTCGAATGTCTATGACGTTCTCTATAACCGCGATTACTTTGTTCAGATAAGCAGCGTGCTTGTCATGGCGTCCGTTGTAGGCGCGGCGCTCAATGTTATCCCGTTCTTCTTCTATGACCTCAGCGAGCTCAAACAGAAGGCTATGGTCAAGGTGCTCAAGATAAGGGCGTTGTTCGAGGACTACGGAAACAAAGTCTATTCGGACGAGGCGCTCGTTGAGACAGTCGATATAATAAGAGAGGCCAATGAATATGCCGACCGCGAAATGAACGCCCTCTCCACAGAAGGCATTCAGCAGGCGAAAAAGACCCATGACAAGGCCCGCATAAAAGCGGCAAAAGAAGAATATAAGCGCCTGAAAGAGGAGAACGAGAAGATAGAGATAGCTCGGTTCGTTCTCGAGGAGCTTAACCGCTTCAACACGCCCGAGGGCATGGAGGATCTTGAAATCGCGCGCAAGATAAGCGCGGCGGGACTCGACGGCTTCATGACCGCGGCAGACCTTAAAAAGAGCGATATCAGGCGTATGCCCAAGTCGACCGTGCAGCAGAGAGAGCGCAGAAAAGACTTGATGAGACTTGTGGTCGATATCAAAATCGCGCGCAAGACTACCGCAAAATATTATCCCGACGGCATAAAGCCGTTTGACAGCTCTGTTTTCGACGGACTTTTCAAGAGCGAGGATGAGGCGGAGCTCAACATGAAGCGTGTTACGGACGGCTTAAAGCGCGCCAAGGAGACAAACGACAAGGCCGCTGCCGAGAGTCTCAAGGCGGAGCTCAAGCAGATAAGCTTTGAAAAGCGGCAGGTTCAGATAGCGATAAAGAAAGCGACCGACGAAAATTCGCTTTACTACAGAGCCGCAAAGCCGTATATCGACTCGGTGAAAACCATCACCCAAAGCGAGAATTACAGCCACTGCGAGGAGCTGTTCGCCCTCTACGACGAGGCGAAGGCGCGCGTCGAACAGCGCGAAAGAGAAGAAGCGACAATCTGATATATCAAAAGAACTCCCGGTGCAAGAAGCATCGGGAGTTTTGCCGTATATCAATGTTTCGCAACGCAGAAAAACCGCGCCGCTTACGCTTGGCGGCTCTGCGCTTCGGGGGGAGAATAAAAGAAGGGGTCTCGCAAGTACTGAACATGCCTTAGCCCACAGTTTACGCCCGAGACGCCTCATGCGCTCGCCCCTTTCGAATAAAAATATAACACGGCGAAAAAACGAAGTCAAGCGTTGCACAAAATATTTTGAGCAAAGAGCAATATAACGGACTGTGCAAGTGCGAGAAATTTCTTTGTCGCACCCGCGGTGAAATAATCTCTCGCCGCCGCAGCGATTTTACAAATCCCGCAGGGATTTATTTCATTGAAAAAAGCACCTGCAAAACGCAAGCGCTTTTTGTGGTGCGGATAACAGGGATCGAACCTGCATGGTTGCCCACCGGATCCTAAATCCGGCGCGTCTGCCAATTCCGCCATATCCGCATATCAGCCGAGCTGTCTCGGCTTTTGACTGCTCTATTATAGCAAGGTCGGCGGCCGTTTTCAAGTTTTTCGCATAAGGAGCCGCAAAAAATAAAAAAAAGCTTGCTTTTTTGCCGGCAATCTGCTATCATATCATCTGTTACCGAGTAAAAAAGGAGGTGCGACACATGGCAAAATGCGAATATTGCGGTAAGGATGTGTCTTTCGGCATCAAGGTTTCCCATTCTCACAGACGTTCAAACAGAACCTGGAAGCCCAACATTAAAAGGGTCAAGGCTATAGTGAACGGCTCTCCCAAGAGAGTTTATGCATGTACTCGTTGCCTTCGTTCCGGCAAAGTTACACGCGCTGTCTGATGACCGAAGAATATTCACGGCACTGTTTTTACGGTGCCGTAATTTTTTTGCCGTTTTCGTTTTATCGGCGCGATGTGTACCATATTATATACAGTCGCTCTAACACCCGCCGAAGTTTATGACATAATTGTAAACTTTGGAAAAAGGTATTGATTTTTGTTTCAAATGGGTTTAGAATATGAATTAGCACTCGGGGATGTAGAGTGCCAAAACAATTTTTAGGTTAGCATTTTTTATAATTTCAGGAGGAATCGATATGAAAATCAAACCGCTTGCAGACAGAGTTGTTGTCAAGCCTGTCGAGGTTGAAGAAACTACGAGCAGCGGCATTATCCTCGCCGCTTCCGCACAGGAGAAGCCCCAGGTTGCCGAGGTAGTTGCCGTAGGTCCCGGCGGACTCGTTGACGGCAAGGAAGTTGAGATGTACGTCAAGGTCGGCGACAGAGTCATAACCGGCAAGTATTCCGGCACCGAGGTCAAGCTCGACAAAGAGGAATACACCATAGTCCGTCAGAGCGACATTCTCGCTATCGTAGAATAATCGGAGGTAATTCATCATGGCAAAACAAATTATTTACGGTGAGGAAGCCCGCAAGGCTCTCCAGGCCGGTATCGATAAGCTCGCCAATACAGTTAAGATCACGCTCGGCCCCAAGGGCAGAAATGTTGTCCTCGACAAGAAGTACGGCGCTCCGCTCATAACCAACGACGGCGTCACGATCGCCAAGGATATCGAGCTTGAGGATTCTTTCGAGAACATGGGCGCTCAGCTCATCAAGGAAGTCGCCACAAAGACAAACGACGTTGCCGGCGACGGCACCACCACCGCCACCCTGCTCGCTCAGGCACTCGTGCGCGAGGGCATGAAGAACGTCGTTGCGGGCGCAAACCCGATGGTCATCAAGAAGGGCATTCAGAAGGCCGTTGACGCAGCCGTTGAGGCTGTTAAGTCCCACTCGAAACCCGTAAACGGCACCGAGGATATAGCAAGAATCGCCACCATCTCCTCCGCAGACGAGGACATCGGCAGAATCATCGCCGACGCTATGGAGAAGGTCACCGCCGACGGCGTTATCACCGTTGAGGAGTCGAAGATTGCGCAGACCGAGGCAGAGGTTGTCGAGGGTATGCAGTTCGACAGAGGCTATATCTCTCCCTACATGGTAACAGACACCGACAAGATGGAGGCCGTCATTGACGACGCTCTCATCCTTATCACCGACAAGAAGATTGCAAGCATTCAGGATCTTCTTCCCCTGCTTGAGCAGATTATGCACGCGGGCGGAAAGCTCATCATAATCGCCGAGGATATCGAGGGCGAGGCTCTTTCGACTATCCTTGTCAACAAGCTTCGCGGCGTGTTCACTTGCGTGGGCATCAAGGCTCCCGGCTTCGGCGACAGACGCAAGGAGATGCTCCAGGATATCGCCATTCTCACCGGCGGCAAGGTCATCACCTCCGACCTCGGCCTTGAGCTCAAGGATACTCAGATTGCCGATCTCGGCCGCGCACGTCAGGTCAAGGTCTCCAAGGAGAACACCATTATCGTTGACGGCGCAGGCGACAAGGACACTATCAAGTCCAGAGTCAACCAGATTCGCACCCAGATTGAGAACACCGCTTCCGACTATGACAGAGAGAAGCTTCAGGAGCGCCTTGCAAAGCTTGCGGGCGGCGTAGCGGTCATCAAGGTCGGTGCAGCTACCGAGACCGAAATGAAGGAGAAGAAGCTCCGCATCGAGGACGCTCTTTCGGCCACAAAGGCGGCTGTTGAAGAGGGCTCCGTTGCAGGCGGCGGCGTCGCACTGCTCAACGCTATCCCCGCAGTCAAGGCTCTGCTTGACAGCACCGAGGATTCCGACGAGAAGACGGGCGTGAAGATAGTTCTCAAGGCTCTTGAGGAGCCCGTTCGCCAGATAGCCTCCAATGCGGGTCTTGAGGGCTCGGTTATCATCAACCACATCATCGAGTCCGGCAAGGTCGGCTACGGCTACAACTTCGCTACCGACGGATATGTCGATATGTTCGAGGCCGGCGTTGTTGACCCGACAAAGGTCACCCGCTCCGCTCTCCAGAATGCCGCTTCCGTTGCGGCGATGGTTCTGACCACCGAGAGCCTTGTCACCGACAAGCCCGATCCGGCTGCAGACGCGGCGAACGCCGCAGCTATGGCTGCACAGGCCGGCGGCGGAATGTATTGATCCAAAGCCTGAAAGTTAATTTGAGCCGCTCGGGAAAAGCCGAGTGTCCGTAAAACAGATTCAGTCCCGACAGTTTAATGCCTGTCGGGACTTTTTGTATGCATTGAAGCCTTGTGAGATGATTAAAGAGCTTGACAAGCAGAGGTTTGCAGAGGCATTTCAAGTGATACACCGTAGGGGTAAGCTTTGTTCGCCCGCAAAAACACAGCGGCTGACGTATATTGAACCGTGTTGGGGCGGATATCATCCGCCCGCGGGTTTTGCGGGATTTTGTGGCGATTCATTTTGTAGGGTGCGGCGACTCGACGCACCGCTGCCGCCGTAGGCGGCACAGGGGGCAAGCCTCATGCGGAGAGCGTATTACACGACACGGATGAATAAATAGACTTTTCGGTGACGCTAACGCGTCAAAGGGTCGTCGAGTCGTCGACCCCTACAAAAGGACATTGAAATTAAATAAACAGGGAAAAAGCGGCAAGGCCGAACAACAATCCCTCAGTCTCGGCTTTGCCGAGCCGACTCCCCTACAGGGGAGTTGTAATTGCAACTGCTCGCCAAATCCCATTTTATCAAACAAATGAAAGACGCACTTTTGAAAGACGCACTTTTATGCAGCCTGCAATAACATAAAAACCGACCTATGAGTCATAGATCGGTTTTTATGTCCTACGAGCGTCCCGCAAGCGGGGGCTTGATTTTTCAGCAACGGCAAACGGGCAGAGGGAAAAGCCCTTCCGCCCGTTTTTTCTTATTTTACGAATGCCGAATATATTGTGCTTATCGTGCGCTCGTAGTCGCGCTCGGCGACTGCGATGACGATGTTTATCTCGCTCGAGCCCTGGTCTATCATCTTTATGTTGATGTTCTCTTTGGCGAGGCTTGAGAATATCGTGCCCGCAACGCCGCGCGTCGATTTCATCGACCGTCCGACGACCGCGATGAGCGCAATGCCGTTTTCAACCGTCACGCTGCTCGCCGAGGTGACCTTCTTTATGTCGTAGACTATGTCGTCCGTCTCGTCGGCAAGGCTCGTGGTCTCGACAACGATGCTGAAGTTGTCGATTCCCGAGGGGATGTGCTCGAAGTTTACCCCGTGCTCCTCGAGCACCTCAAGCATTCTGCGCACCGCACCGCACTCGTCGTGAATGCGGTATTTTTCTATGTTTATCGAGGAGAAGCCCTTGCGTCCGGCTATGCCGGTGACGGTGTTGGCAGCGGGCTCGTCGGTGTCGGCGAGTATGAGCGTGCCCGTGTCGTCGGGGGCGTTGGTGTTCTTTATCCTTATCGGGATTTTCTTCTGCATGACGGGGAAAATCGCATCCTCGTGAATGACAGTAGCGCCCATGTAGGAGAGCTCGCGCAGTTCCCTGTATGTGACGGTCTTCATGACCTGCGGATTATCGACAACGTGCGGATCGGCGAAGAGAAAGCCCGAAACGTCCGTCCAGTTCTCGTAGAGATCGGCATCTGCCGCCGCGGCAACTATCGAACCGGTTATGTCCGAACCGCCGCGCGAAAAGGTGCGGATAGTGTCGTTGGGCATCGAGCCGTAGAAGCCGGGGATGACCGCGTACTCCGTGTAGCTCAGTCTCTCGCGCAGGACGGGAATCGTGCGTCTCCCGTCATATTTGCCGCTCTCGTCGAAGAAGATTACATCCGCGGCGTCGATGAATGTGAAGCCGAGCAGCTTTGCGACTATTTTTCCGTTGAGGTATTCGCCCCTCGATGCGGCATAGTCGCGGCCGGCGCGGTTGATAAAATTCAGGCGTATGCGCTCGAATTCGTCCTCGAGGGACATATCGAGTTCAAGCCCGGAAATTATAGAATTGTAGCGTTCCTTTATCTTTTCGAATATCTCCTCGAAGTTTCCGCCTCTTGAAGCCGCATCGTAGCAGGCGTAAAACATATCGGTGACCTTCGCATCTCCGCTGAAACGCTTGCCGGGCGCGGACGGCACGACATAGCGTCTGTCGGGATCCGAGCGGACTATATCGGCGACCTTGAGAAACTGCGCCGCCTCTGCGAGCGAGGTTCCGCCGAACTTGACAACTTTAGTCATAAATCTCTCCCCTTTAAAAAATGAAGATACTTTATTATACTAAAATGCCGACGAATTGTTACTCTCAAAAAGAAAAATAATTATATCTGTGCCGATTTTGGAACAAAAGACAAAAAAATACGCGCTTTCGTGTAATTTATCTATGCTTTTGAGGTCAAACTCGCCGTTTCGGTGAATAGGATATAGACATATGCGCAAATTACAAAAGAATAACAGAGGGTAACAGTGGGTTACAGTTTGCGCGCTCTTCTTGCAAAGCTCGACCTTTTATATTATAATAAGAGCGTTCGCGAGTTTTTACTGAAAGGAAAAGCAACATGAGAAAAATAATATACCGTTTCGCGGCTCTGATGTGCGCTGTGCTCTTTGTGCTCGGCGCGGCGGGCTGCGCGGTAAAAAGCAATAAGCAGAAGCTCCGCTTTCAGCACACTGCCCAGGACAGGGAGGTAGGCGAGACCCAATCGATGATAGTGTACGAAAACCACTATGCCTACGGTATCCACTATCCCGCGATAGGCGTAGAGTCGATAGACAGCAAGATAAAGGCGGCGGCGCAGGAGATAGCTGACACTTTTGTGGGCGAGGTGCCGAGCTCAAAACCCAAGGGCGAGAAGCCGACCTTGAGCGCCGATTATAAGAGCTATCTCGTCTCGGACAATGGCAAGAACAAATATGTCAGCGTGGTTTTTGAGATAAAGACAGATATAGCCGACAAGGGCATAAAGACGGACACGATAAAGACGCTTGTCTTTGATATCCCGTCCGGCAAGCTTTTGAGTGCGGACGATTTCTTCACGGACGGCTACGAGAAGCTTGCGAGCATGAGAGTCGTATCGTATTTTATCGACAACCGCCTGTTCAATGCGGGCGTCGGCTCGGATAAATTCAAGCAGAACACCTCCGCCGACAAGAAAAATTTCACGAAATTCTCGATAAGCGCGGACAGCCTCGTTTTCTATTTCGATTCCGGCACGCTTTTTGATGAAGACAAGGGCTGTGTCGAGGCGGTGTTCAAGACGAGCGACATAAAGGCAATCTTTTCCGCCGAGACCGCCAAGGCTCTGTTCGGCGAGGCGCCTTCTCAGCAGCAGACACCCTCCGAGCCCGAGAGCAAAAAGCCAAACCTGCCCGAGGGAGTCAAATATATCGCGTTCACATTTGACGACGGGCCGAGCAAGGATGCCACCAACCGCATTCTCGATACGCTTCAAAAATATAACGGCAGGGCGACATTCTTCGTTCTGGGCACCCGCGTAGGCAGCTATCCGGACGAGGTCAAGCGCGCCTACTCCATGGGCTGCGAGATAGGCAGTCACTCGTGGAGCCATGCGAATCTCAGAAAGATAAGCAAGCAGGAGCGCAAGCAGGAGATAAACAAGACTAACGCCATAGTCAAAGAGGTCATCGGCGTTGAGCCGACCCTGTTCAGAGTGCCCTACGGCGATTATAAGGGTATTCAGAGTGACTTCAACCTCCCGCTTATCCAGTGGAGCATCGACACCGAGGATTGGAGATACAAGGATAAACCCGGCTCGGGAAGAACTCAGGCGCAGCGCAACGCTGATATGCAGAAGATAATCTCCTCCGTTGTCGACCATGCGACGGGCGGCGAGATAGTTCTAATGCACGACATCTATGATATGACCGCCGACGCATTCGAGCAGATAGCCGCTCAGCTCAGCGCCGAGGGCTTCAAATTCGTTACCGTCCATGAGCTCTATGCCATCTACGGCAAGACGCTTGAACCCGGTGTGGTCTACTTCACGCCCAAACGGTAAAATAAAAATATTGAAAGCCGCGTTGTAAAAAGCGGCGTGATTTAAACTTAGGAAACCCGTGCTTTGCCTAATCGCAAAGCACGGGTTTCATCTTTTTGCGCCTTGCCGTCATGGCGGCGAGCACTGCGCGAAAGACTGCTGCCTGCGGTGCAGTTGGTCTTTGGTGTTGAATCGGGCAGAACATATAATGTATATGCAGCGATTTAACAGTTTAAACAGATTGACTTGATTTTACCTTTATGATATAATCATCGATGGGAGCGGGAAATCCGCTTTGTGCTTTTCTCAACGTTTTGGGGGACGATGAATTAAATGAATCTGGAAATGGATTTGGTTTCAGCACTTGCGCATATTTTGGAGCTGATTATTGTCTTTCAGTTTTTCAGTGAGCTGTTTAACGGTAAGGGCAAAAAAATTGTCGCAGCGGCAGTGGGGTTCGTTTTTTATGCCGCAGCGTGTGCGACATATTTGCTTTTTAATAAAACATTGCTGAATATTGTGTTTTGCTTTGTTATCAACGCCGTTTTAGCCAAGCTGTTCTTTGACTGCAAAGCCAAAGGCGCGCTGCTCGGCTCGCTGTTTATCTCGGTGTCGGACACGGCGGCGGATTTTATTGTGGTCACCGTGCTCGGCATAGTCGGCGGGGATATCAAAACATACCGCTCGAGCGTCTATGCATATCTGCTCATGGTGCTCCTGAGCAAGTCCGTGCTCTTTGTGCTGACAAAGGCGGCGGTCTATGCGGGATTGTATCTGCGCGACAAAAGGGATGCGAGTATCCCGGCCTTTCTGCTTATTTATCCCGTGGCGTCCATAGCTATTCTCTATACGTTTTGGATAATCTCCGTGCGCTATGACCTGTCGCGGAATATCAGCATTGTAATTTCCGTGGCGGCTGTCGCTATAATAATCTCGGCGTTTTTGACCTTTGTATTTTACGGGCGGACTTCGCGCAGAATAGACGAACTGCACGAGACTCAGCGAGAGGCGGAGCTTCTGCGTATCGACCAAACCTATTACACTCTGCTCGACAGGCAAAACGAGATGCTCAAGACGATAACGCATGACGAGAAGAATCATCTTATCGCGATAAAAGCGCTTGCAAACGACCCCGCGGTCAGCGAATATATCGACAATATATATGATGATATTAAATGCCACTCGATGTTCGGCAACACGAAGAACAAATTTCTCGATTTGCTGCTGAATAAATATGAATCCGTATGCCTGTCCGCCGGAATAAGCTTTGAGTATAACATAAGCACGGCGAACCTCTCGTTTATGGATGCGCCGGATCTGATAACTCTGCTCAGCAATATTCTCGACAATGCGGTTGAGGCGGCGGGCGCGTCGGAGGGCAAAAAAATTGAGCTTTCGATAAGCAGAGTCAATGCATTTGATATGCTGACCTGTGTCAATTCCTGCGACTCCAAGCCGCAGTCGGTCGGCAAAAAGCTTCGAACCTCAAAAAATTCCGACGGCTTTCACGGTCTCGGAACAAAGAGCATAAGGACGGTTGCGGCTAAATATAAAGGGGAGTTTGACTGGTCATACAGTGAATTTGACAGGAAGTTCACGGTCAAAATCGCGTTCTCACGTACAGATAAAGAGAGCGCAAACGGCTGACGGCGGATTGCTCCCGCGTTTCGCCCGTAAAGTATGTTTATATATGCATATTAATATGTATTATAATGCGTTCTCCTTGCCGTGTCCCAATATCACGTCTGCAATTTGCGCGGCAAAATTAATCTCACGCTAATTCGCTATTGCGCTGATTCGGCGATTAGACGCATTGCCAAAGTTGAGAAAATACCCCGCAAAACGGCTTAACAGCGCCGCTTTTCTGAATTTTTGCGCTTTATCGGCGAAAAAAACGAATATCGCAGACGCCGCCGCAACCCGACTCCGAAAATTTTGACGGCATTTACGGGTGTCTGACAATAAATTCAACCTGCATAAGCTTGCATTTTTCACTGCAATGTGTTAAAATCTATAATATTAAGCAGTCATGAATGGTTGAAAATCGACACTTTGAGTTGTTTGTGGTGCTTTTTCTACGGGGCGGCGAGGAGTTCTCCGCTTCGATACTTTGACGACAGGAGTTGACATACTTGACAAAGTATATCATCAAGCGTGTTGCAATGGGTCTGCTGAGCATATTCATTGTGGCAACACTGACTTTCTTTCTGATGAATCTGGTACCGGGCGGTCCGTTCACGGCTGAGAAGTCTATGAGTGAGGCGGCGCAGAGAGCGCTTGAAGCAAAATTCGGACTGGACAAGCCCATAGGGCAGCGTTATTTGACATATATGTCCGATCTTCTCAAGGGAGATATGGGCCCGAGCCTTAAACAGCGCGGACGTTCGGTCAACGAAATAATTTCCTCGAAATTCCCGATTTCGGCGCGTCTTGCGGGCGTCGCCGTGCTCGTATCGCTGCTCGTCGGTATCCCGTTGGGCTGTGTCTCGGCCTATAACAGAGGAAAATTCGCCGATAATATTATTATCGTGCTTGCGACATGCGGAATAGCCATACCGAGCTTTATAAGCAGTGTTATCCTGCTATATACGTTCGGAAGCAAGCTGAATATATTGCCGACGATAGGACTAAACTCGTTGGCATCATATATAATGCCGGTAACGGCGCTGTCGATTTATCCGACTGCATATATAACGCGCCTCATGCGCTCGAGCCTGCTCGACGTTATGGGTCAGGACTATATCCGCACCGCGAAGGCGAAGGGTCTGTCTAACTTCAAGATCCTCTTCAAGCACGCCCTGCGAAACGCCATCCTTCCCGTTGTTACTTATGTCGGCCCCATGCTGGCGGGTCTTATGACCGGCTCGTTCGTCGTGGAGAAGATATTCACCATTCCCGGTCTCGGCCGCGATTTCGTCTCGGCGATAAACCAAAAAGACTATACGCTGATAATGGGAACTACAATAGTTCTTGCCACCCTTATAATTGTGGCTAATGTTATAGTGGATATTCTCTATAAGATTATTGACCCGCGTATCAAACTTAAGTAAGGGAGCGGCAGGAGAGAAACGATGAACAAAAAATTTCCGAGTCTGCATTTGAACGCAGACGATTTTATCCCGGCAACAAAAGATGAAAAAGAAAGTCTCGTTGTCATGCGCGACAGCGTCAACTTCTGGGCAGACGGTATGCGCCGCCTGCGCAAGAACAAGATAGCGATGATAAGCCTCGTTTTCATCCTTATAATAATGATATTCGCCTATATCGTACCGTCCTTCTGGCCCTACAGCTATGAGGAGCAGATAAAGTACAGCGAAAATCTCAAGCCCTTTGAATACAGCCAGACCGAGCAGGCGCGCATAGACGCGGGCGAAAAGGTGTTCCCGCATATCTGCGGCACGGACAAGCTCGGCAGAGACTTTGCCGTTCGCCTTATGATGGGCACGCGCATAAGCCTCACCGTCGGTCTTATCTGCGCGGCGCTGGTCTTGATAGTCGGCTCGATATTCGGCGCCGTCGCCGGATTTGCGGGCGGTTGGATCGATATAATAATGATGAGAATTACCGATATTCTCTATACAATACCCGATGTTCTTCTGATAATAGTGCTCTCACTGGCACTGAAACCGAGACTCAACGCGCTTGCCGAACAGCCCGGCTTTGGTTGGATGAACACGGTCGGCCCGAACCTTATTGCGATATTCCTCGTGTTCGTGCTGCTCTATTGGGTCAGCATGGCGAGAATCACGCGTTCGCAGATACTTGTGCTCAAGGAGTCCGAGTATGTCACGGCGGCGCGCGCTCTCGGCGCGAGCGGTGCGCGTATAATCAGAAAGCACCTGCTCACAAACTGCATCGGCACGCTTATAGTCACAACGACCCTTCAGATTCCCTCGGCAATATTTACCGAGAGCTATCTGAGCTTCCTCGGACTCGGTGTTGCGGCTCCCATGCCGTCATTGGGTTCCCTTGCAACCGATGCGGTCAAGGGTATGAACACCTATCCGCACCTGCTGTTTTTGCCGGCAATACTTATCAGCGTCATCATTCTCGCATTCAACCTTTTCGGCGACGGACTGCGCGATGCGTTTGACCCGAAGCTGAAGAACTGACAAGGAGGGCGAGAACTTTGAGCGAAAAACTTCTGGAAATAAAAGACGAAAGACTCTCGTTCTTTACCCCCGCGGGCGAAGTCAAGGCGCTGAACGGCGTGTCCTTCTCCATGGAGGAGGGCGAGGTGCTCGGCATAGTCGGCGAGTCCGGCTCGGGCAAGTCCGTCACCGCTTATTCCGTCATGGGGCTTACCGCTTATCCCGGCAAGCTCATCGGCGGTACGATAAATTTCAACGGTCATCAGATTGACAAGATGAGCGAAAAAGAAATGCGCAAAATCAGGGGCAACGAGGTTTCGATAATCTTTCAGGATCCCATGACGAGCCTCAACCCCGTCTATACCATAGGCAATCAGATAACCGAGGTTATCTGCCTGCACACCGGCAAGAGCAAGAAAGAGGCTCATGACCGCGCAAAGGAGCTGCTCGAGCTCGTCGGCATAAACGAGCCGGCAAAGCGCCTCAAGCAGTATCCCCATGAGCTTTCGGGCGGTATGCGACAGAGAGTTATGATAGCCATAGCCCTCGCGTGCGAGCCGAAGCTGCTCATAGCCGACGAGCCCACAACGGCTCTCGACGTCACCATTCAGGCTCAGATACTCGAGCTTATGCAGGAGCTCAGAAAGAAGCTCGGCATGAGTATCATTATGATAACCCATGACTTAGGCGTTGTTGCAAGTATGTGCGAGAGAATAGCCGTCATGTATGCCGGTCACATCGTTGAATACGGCACCGCGGACGAGATTTTCTACGAGCCCAAGCATGAATACACAAAGGGTCTTATAAAATCCATTCCCAAGCTCAACGTTCAGGAAACCGAGCGCCTTATCCCCATCGAGGGTCAGCCGGTCGATTTGCTGAATCCTCCCGCAGGCTGCCCGTTCGCGCCGCGCTGTGCGAACTGCATGAAGATTTGTCTGCGCGAGATGCCGCCCAAGACTGAGCTGAGCGATACGCATTACAGCCAATGCTGGCTGCTTCAAAAAGAAGAATTTGAAAAGGGGGAAATAAGCTGTGAGTGAGAATGAAAAACTCGTTGAAGTGCAGCACCTGCAGCAGTATTTCCCGGCAGGCGGCAGAGGAAAGCATAAAAAATTCATCCAGGCAGTCGATGATGTCTCGTTCTTTATCAACAGGGGAGAGACTCTCGGCCTCGTCGGCGAGTCCGGCTGCGGCAAAACTACCGTCGGACGCACGCTGCTTAGACTCTATGAGCCCACGGACGGCAAGATAATCTACGACGGAAATGTTATTTTCGATAAGGAAAACAAAGTGGCGGTCAATATGCTGCCCTTCAGACGCAAGATGCAGATGGTTTTCCAGGATCCCTATGCGAGCCTTGACCCGCGCATGACGATAGGCGATATCGTAGGCGAGCCCATCGATATCCACCATCTCGCCGCCAACAAGGCGGAGAGAAGAGAGAAGATAATCTCCCTTCTTGAGCGCGTCGGACTCAACAGCGAGCATGCAAACCGCTACCCGCACGAGTTCTCCGGCGGTCAGCGCCAGAGAGTCGGTATAGCGAGAGCTCTAGCGGTCGATCCCGAGTTCATCGTCTGCGATGAGCCGGTCTCCGCGCTCGACGTCTCCATTCAGGCGCAGGTCGTCAATATGTTTGAGGACTTGCAGGCGGATCTCGGACTTACTTATCTGTTTATTGCCCACGATCTCAGCGTCGTTCGCCATATCTCGAACCGCATCGGCGTTATGTATCTCGGCAAACTCGTGGAGCTTGCGGACAGCTTCGAGCTTATCGCGCACAGCGTCCACCCCTATACAAGAAGCCTTATCTCGGCAATCCCCGAGGCAGACCCCAAGACGGCGCGAGCCGCGAAGCGTATCCCGCTTCAGGGCGATGTCCCGAGCCCGCTGAATCCTCCGAGCGGCTGCCGTTTCCGCACCCGCTGCCCCTATGCGGACGAGCAGTGCGCCAACGAGTGCCCGCAGCTCAGGGAGGTTAGCCCCGGCCATTTCGCCGCGTGCCATCATCTCGATAAGGTCGCAGACTGACATATGAAGTCAGAATCAACGGTGTTTATTGCGTTTTGGAGCGCAATGGATAATAAAGCGGCAAAGCCGTAAAATTTTGTAGAGGAGATGTATCAATGAAGATCAAGAGAATCGTATCCCTGCTCCTTGTTCTGGTGCTTGCAGTTTCTGCTATAGCAGTTCTCGGCTCCTGCAAGAAGGAAGAGAAGAAGAAGACCGACAACATCACTGTTCAGATCGGTCCCAACCCGGAAACTCTCGATCCGGCACTTAACAGTGCAGTCGATGGCGGCAATATGCTCATCACTCTGTTTGAGACATTGCTTATAATCGACAAAGACAACAAGGTTCAGCCCGGACAGGCTGAGTCCTACACTGTCAGCCCCGACGGTCTCACCTGGACCTTCACCATGCGTGACGGCTTGAAGTGGTCCGACGGCACCGAGCTCAACGCCAAGGACTTCGAGTACACCATGAAGAGAATTACCGATCCCGATGTCGGCGCCCCCTACGGCTCGACTGTTGTCGGCATGATCGAAGGCTATCTGGATGCTGCGGGTAACCCCGATGAGAAAGGCAAACCGACCACAAAGCCCGATCGCGATAAGCTCAATGTCAAGGCCAGCGAGGACGGCAAGACTCTCACCATCAAGCTTGCATATCCCTGCTCTTACTTCGACAAGATCGTTGCTTTCGGCACCATGAGCCCCGTTCAGAAGGCTACCGTTGAAAAGAACGGCGACAAATGGGCAACCAAGCCCGAGACCTATGTCTGCAACGGCCCCTACATGATCTCCGAGTGGACTCCCGGCGAGAAGATCATATGCAAGAAGAACCCCAACTATAAGGGCGGCTGGGACAACAGCAAGATCGTTACCGAGCAGCTTACCTTCCTCCTTCTCGAGGATTCTGCCGCTTCCTATGCCGCTTACACCAGCGGTCAGGCTCTCATGATAAAGGATGTTCCCACCGAGGAAATCCCGAGCCTCAAGAAGGCAGCCGACGGCGGCGACTTCTATGTCGATACCATTCTTGGCACCTACTATCTCAACATGAACAATCAGAAGGCTCCCTTCAACAACGTCAATGTCCGCAAGGCTCTCAGCCTTGTTATTGACCGTGAGTATGTTGCGAACACCATCATGCAGGGCACCTACACCCCGGCTTACGACTTTGTCGGCCCCGGCATAGTTGACAACGAGGGTATGTTCATCGACAACTCTATCGCGGCAAACGGCGGCAGCACCTATATCAGCAAGGATTATCAGGCCAACGTTGCAGAGGCTAAGAAGGCTCTCGCAGAGGCAGGCTATCCCGACGGTAAGGGTTTCCCGACCATCACTTATTCGACCAATGATTCCGGTTACCACAAGGCTCTTGCAGAGTATCTCCAGCAGGTATACAAGAAGGAGCTTGGCATCGAGATGAAGATTGACACCGTTGACTGGTCGTCCTTCACTCCTCAGCGCCGCGCCGGTAACTATGAGATGGCCCGTAACGGTTGGGTCATGGACTACAATGACGCTTCCAACATAATCGAGCTGTTCTATTCGTCCAACGGCAACAACGACGGCAAGTACAACAGCAAGGCTTTCGACGCCGCTATGGATAAGTCCAAGGTCGCCGATTCCAAGGCTCACTTTGAGGCTCTTCATGAGGCTGAGAAGATTATGTCCGAGGATTATGCTTGCATCCCCGTTGCATATTACAACGACTTCTGGCTCCAGAGTAAGACCCTTAAGGGCATTTGGCACAGCCCCTATGGCTACTGGTACTTCCAGTATGCTTATGTTGAGGGTTAAGCTGTAATCCCAAAGTCAAAGCATAACTGAACGCTGCCCGTGTCACGCAAGTGGCGCGGGCAGTTTCTTGATTTGCATAAAAAAACGGCAATCGGCAGCCGCCTGAAATTAAAAAGTCACTTTGCTTTTCATATCGACGCACACAAATCAAGGGCGAAAAACGCAAAATATTCCAATGTAAAACAATAAGTGTCCCAAAAACATCGTTTTTGTCTGTTTTTTCATCGTTTTTTAAAAAACCGACATTTTTTCGCCGTTATGCTTTAGAATAAAGAGCACTAAAATAATAGGTTTAATTCATCTCCCTTCGATGCTCCTATGCGACGGAAAGCGGGCGGAAGCTCTGTCCGCTTTTCGACTGCGCAAGAGGGGAGGCTTGAACGGACGGCATAGCCGCGCCTTATAAACTCAAGGGACGGATACTAATGTTGAAAGAATATGACGGGCTTCCCGATATCGGCTCGCGTTATATAATCGAATGCAGATGCAAAAAAATCGGCGAGGACGGCAGCGAAGTGGGCTGTTATGAGAACACCGTTAACCCCGTCAGCGGATTGGTTTATGCCGAGAACGAGGAACAGGCGGTCAGCTACGGCATGGACTTTATCATGCAGTATGCGGGCGATACCCTTCTGCTGGAGGATAACAGCATCCTCTTGCTCGATGAAGAGTGCCCGATGGATTTGTATTATGATTTTTCGGCAGTCGAAGTAGAATAACTCTGCTTGAGCCAAAACCGAGGATAATCCCCAAAAACTCCTTCAAAATATCTTTTTTATCTCCACTTTCTCAACGGGTGCAGACACCGCGGTCAATCGGATTTGCGGCGCCTGCGCCTATTTTTTATTTTCGGGACTGTTTTTCTTGAAACGCGGTCCTCTATGCCGTATAATTATTTATAGATAAAGTCGAAGTTTTCGGGCGGAGTTGCCCGTTGACTCTAATGAAAGCTTTTGGGAGGTGCGGTATGTACAGGCTCTTTATCGTTGAGGACGACCCGGGTATAGCCAATGCAGTTGCGGCGCAGGCGCAGGCTTGGAATCTCCAAACGCATATCGTGAGTGATTTCGGCAATGTTATGCACGAGTTCGCCGAGTTTTCGCCGCATATAGTTTTGCTCGATATCATGCTGCCGTTTTTTGACGGCTATCACTGGTGCAGCGAGATTCGTCGCGTCTCGAAGGTGCCGATAATTTTCATATCCTCGGCGGCGGACAATATGAATATCGTCATGGCGATGAACCTCGGGGCCGATGATTTTATCTCGAAGCCGTTCGACGGCAGCGTTCTTATGGCGAAAATTCAGGCTCTTTTGCGCCGCACATACGATTTCGGCGCGAGCGTGCCGGTGCTCGAGCACAGGGGCGCCCTGCTCGATACAGGCGAAAATTCGCTCGTTTTCGGCGGCGAAAAGATAACGCTGACGAAGAATGAATACAGGATCCTGCTCTGCCTCATGGAAAACAAGGGCAAGGTAGTCAGCCGCGAAAAGCTGATGGAGCGCCTTTGGGAGACGGATGCGTTCGTTGACGAAAACACGCTTACGGTCAATGTCAACCGCCTGCGAAAGAAGCTTGACGCGGCGGGACTAAAGGAGTTTATCGCCACAAAGTTCGGCGTCGGATATATAATAGCTTGATTTTCGGAGGAGTTATGAGCTTTTTCAAGGGTTATGTCAAGGAGCGGTGGAGGCGGCTTTTTCTGCTTCTGCTTTTCGTCTGCATATTCGCGGTTTCGTTTTGGTTCTACCGTCTGCCCGTGCGCGCCGTGATGTATCCGTGTGCACTGTGCCTGCTTTTCGGCGCGGTGTTCGTCGCCTATGATATGACGAAGGCCTATCGCCGCCATAAGTTTTTTGAAGAGCTGCGCCGCAGAAACACGGAGATTATCTCGGCTCTGCCCGAGCCGGAGGGGATAACCGACTACGACTATCAGCAGCTCATATCGGCGCTCAAGGAGAAAATCGAGGAGATAACGGCACAGGCGGACAGCCGCATACGCGACACGGTCGATTACTACACGGTCTGGGCGCATCAGATAAAAACGCCGATAGCGGCGATGCGCCTGACGCTTCAAAAAGAGGATGTGCCCGAAGCGCGCAGGCTCGCCTCCGAGCTGTCTCGGATAGAGCAATATGTCGAAATGGTGCTCGTCTTTATACGCCTCGGCTCCGATTACAGCGACTATGTTTTCAGGGAGCAGGATATAGACGGCATAATAAAAGGCTCGGTGAAGAAGTTTGCCCCCGAGTTCATTGACCGCAGAATACGCCTCGAATATGACAGCGTCGATATCCGCGCCGTTACGGACGAAAAATGGCTCGCGTTCGTTATCGAACAGCTGCTCTCGAACGCGCTCAAATATACCCGCGAGGGGCGCATAAAGATTTATTCCGAGGGCAAAATTCTCTGCATTGAGGATACGGGGATAGGCATAGCGCCGGAGGATCTGCCGCGAGTGTTCGACAAGGGCTATACGGGCTGCAACGGCAGGGACGACCGCCGCGCGAGCGGGCTCGGACTGTATCTGTGCCGCCGAATTTGCGAAAACCTCGGCATAGATATCTCGATTTCCTCAACGGTAGGCGAGGGGACGGCGATTCGTCTCGATCTCGGTCAGTACAGGCTGAAGAAAGAATAACTTCTTACAAAACCGTAAGATTTGAAGGGGGAAATGTAAGCCTTTTCTATGGAGGCGCATTTCCCTTTTCGGCTATAATAGAGCCACAAAATGACAGGAGGTCGAAAACAATGAGTATTTTGGAAGTCAACGGACTCAAAAAAGTCTACTCAACGCGCTTCGGCGGCAACAAGGTCGAGGCTCTTAAAAACGTGAACTTCAGCGTGTCGGAGGGCGAATATGTCGCCATAATGGGCGAATCGGGCTCCGGCAAGACCACTCTGCTCAATATTCTTGCGGCTCTTGACAGACCCACCTCCGGCAGCGTTATAATCGACGGCAAGGATCTTTCAAAAATAAAAGAGGACGCCGTCTGCGCTTTCCGCAGGGACAATTTAGGCTTCGTGTTTCAGGAGTTCAATCTTCTCGACACGTTCACGGTCGAGGATAACATCTATCTCCCGCTCGTCCTCGCGGGCAGGAGCTACGATGAGATGCACGCCCGCCTTGAGCCGATAGCAAAACGTCTCGGCATAACGGAGCTGCTCAAGAAGTACCCCTATGAGATATCCGGCGGCGAGAAGCAGAGGGCGGCGGTCGCCCGCGCGCTGATAACCGAGCCGCGCATGATTCTGGCGGACGAGCCCACGGGCGCGCTCGATTCGAAGTCCACCGACGAATTGCTGCGCCTGTTCGGCGAGGTGAACTCCCTCGGACAGACTATCCTCATGGTCACGCACTCCGTCAAGGCGGCTTCCTCCGCGAAGCGCGTGCTGTTTATAAAGGACGGCGAGGTGTTCCATCAGATTTACCGCGGCGCAGACACCGACAGCCGACTCTATCAGAAGATATCCGAGACTCTGACTCTGCTTGCGACGGGCGGTGAGCACAGATGAAAAAGGGCTTTTATCCGCACCTCGCGTTTGACGGGATAAGAAAGAATAAGCGCCTATATCTGCCCTATATCTTGACGCAGATAGGCATGATAATGATGTTTTATATCGTCATTTTTCTGCGCTACGGCAAGTCGCTCGAGGGCACGTTCGGCGATAAAACGGTGAATGTCGTGCTCATGCTCGGCGGCTGGGTCATCGCCATATTCGCCTGCATCTTTCTTTTCTATACAAATTCGTTTCTTATCCGACGCAGGAAGAAAGAGTTCGGACTCTATAACATCCTCGGCATGGACAAAAAGAATATCAGCATCCTGCTCTTTTGGGAGAGCCTGATAACCTCGGCCATTTCGCTCTTCTGCGGGCTTGTGCTCGGTGTCGCGCTCTCGAAACTCGCCGAGCTCGGGCTGATAAAGGTGATGAATCGGGCGGAGGTAAGCTATTCCTTCTACGTCTCTCCGACCGCGATTTTGCTGACGGCAGGCGTGTTCTCCGTCATATTCCTGCTTCTCTTTTTAAACTCCGTGCGCCAGATAATGAGCGCTGATGCGGTGACGCTTTTAAGAAGCGAGAGCCTCGGTGAAAAGCCGCCGAAAGCGAACCCTCTGCTCGGCGTCATCGGCGTGCTCCTGCTCCTCGGCGCATATACGACAGCCGTCGTAGTGGAGGAGCCGCAAACTGCGGTCAGGGTGTTCTTTATCGCGGTCATAATGGTTATCGTCGGCACCTATCTGCTTATGATTTTCGGCTCTGTGCTCCTCTGCCGCTTCCTGCAAAAGCGCAAGAACTATTATTATCAGCCGAACCACTTTGTCTCCGTATCGTCTATGACCTACAGAATGAAGCGAAACGGCGCGGGACTCGCGTCCGTCTGCGTGCTCGCAACGATGGTGCTCGTCATGATATCCTCGACCGCCTGCCTGTTCTTCGGCACGGAGAACAGCATCAGCATCCGCTATCCGCGAGATATCACGCTGTCTACGGGATTTACCTCTCTCGACGAGATTGATGACGACAATCTGAAAAAAGTGGCGGCGGACATCGATTCCCTTGCAGCCTCTCATAATGCGAACGCTTCGAATATCGTAGCTTACAGGTCAGTCGTGACAGTCGGCTCAATTTCAGACGACGGCAGGCTTACGCCGGACGGCACGGCGGTAGAAGTAGGCATAAAATCCGGGGCGCATACCTGCTTCGATATCGTGCCGATAGAGGACTACAACGCCGTCATGGGCGCAAACGAGACGCTCGCGCCCGACGAGGTCATAGTCTACGGCTACAAAATGAAGTATAAATATGACACCGTGACCCTCGGCGACGGCAAGACCTACAGGGTCAAAAAGACAGTGGACAATTATTTGATTGACGGCGATACCTCCGTGAACATCGCCCCCTCGATGTTTATCTTCGTGCCCGATTTAAAAGAGGCCGTCAAGGGCTTTGCCAAAGACGCGGTCAAAGATGGACTGAGCACCGTCAATTACAAGTATTTCAGATTCTTCGATACCGATTTGGACATAGAGGGCGAAAGAGCGCTGTGCTACGACTATATAGATATGACAAGGCAGCTGTTCGGAAATAAAAACAGCGCTTACAAAAACTTGCTGACCCTCTCGGTAGAGAGCCGCAATGTCGACAGGGACGATTACTATTCGTCCTTCGGCGCGCTGTTCTATCTCGGCATTATGCTCTCTGTGGTGTTCATCTTTGCGGCTGTGCTGATAATCTACTATAAGCAGGTCTCGGAGGGCTATGAGGATCAGTCGCGCTTTGAGATAATGCAGAAGGTCGGCATGACGAAGAGAGAGATAAGAAAGAGCATAAATTCTCAGCTGCTCACGGTATTCTTCCTGCCTCTCGCGGGAGCGGGTCTGCATATGATATTCGCTTCCGTAATAATCCGCAGAATACTCTTTTCTTTCAATTTCAATTTCTCCGCACTCTTTTTCGTAACCACTGCCATCTGCTTTGTCGCGTTTGCGCTGTTCTATACTCTCGTTTACCGCATCACCTCCAACGCCTACTATAAGATAGTCAGCGGCGCAAAGGAGCGGGAATAATGAAAAGAGCGGTGTCGGTTCTGCTGATGCTTGCACTGACTGTTTCCCTGACCGCGTGCACGAGCTGCGAAAATTTGCGGTTCAAGCGCGTTGACAGATGCTTTGACGACCTGCGCGGCGCGTTCAAAATGTCCGATGTCACAAGCAGCGCCGAGCTTATCGGCAGGCGGAAAAACAGAAACGGAAATTGGTTTATCGGCAGCTATACCGCGCAGTGCGAAAACGAGACGGGGCGCGACACGGTGTTCGGCGGCGCGTCTGCGCGCGACAGACGGATAAAAGTCAAAGCGCATATAAAAACCGAGACGGGCAGCGCGGTCATTCGACTGAGAATGAACGGAAGGGCGACGAAATTTTTGCCCGACAGCGACGGAAACTTCGAACGCGAATTCGATTTCGGAAGCGGCGGTAACTACATTATGGTAGATTTCAATCGCTTCACCGGCACGGTTTGGATGACAGCGGAATATGTATAAAAAACGGCAGGAGCTTTTATAGCCCCTGCCGTTTCCAAAGCGTCGGCAAAACGAAAAGCCGTTCGCATTTTTACCTTATAAATCGCAGGCGGATGATATCTGCACCTACACGATTATGTTAATTTACAATATTAAGATTATTTGCCTGACGGCGGCTTCCTCCACAAATCCCGATTTGAATTCCCCGAAATCATAGGCGTTTGCCGCTGATTATAGGGCTTTAATGAAATCCTCTGAAACCGTTGAAAACAAAGGATTTTCCGCAATCTGCTCACCGAATCCCTTTATTAAATGTTACACCGTTTCTACAACGCCCTCGCCGCTCATAAGGGCAAATGCAAGGGCAAGAAAATCCCATAACAGGATATAACAAGGTGTGGCAATCGGGAAGCTGCGACATATGTGCGAATACATCAACGACGCAATTATACAGGAGGATTTCACAATGGAAAAGTATATTTTTGATGAGAGCAACGGTTTGTGGTACGAACTGCAGGGTGACTATTATGTCCCATGCCTGATAGTACCGGCTCAAGATGAAAGACCTATCGGCATTTGGGGGCAGCGACACTTGCGGTACATCAAACAGGAGCGCAAAGCCTTGTACATGGAACTGCTGACCAGCGGAAAGCTGAGCACCTACCTGGCTGACATCAACAAACAGGCAACGGAGCAAATGCTCCTGCTGATAAAGCAGATGGCAGAGCGAGAAGGCGTCACCGAACAGCTCAAAGCGCAGGATAAAATGCTGTGGGTGCAGCGGATGAACAACATCTGTGCCAGGGCAATGGAAATCGTAAATCATGATCTGCTTTATGCATAAGGTATCAGGCGGCGGGGAGTGATCCCCGCCGTTTTTTGATGGCTGTTTTTAAAGAATGATTATAACTATTTATGTGCCTTGAAGCTGAATTGAAATGCAATCGGTATTTCTGTCATGGTCAAATGCTATTGAAAAATCATCATTCAGGACAACCTCGAAATTAAAGCCTTTATCCACTTTTTTTATGCTGCCGTTACCAGATTCAATATCTTTTGCTGACCCATTTTGAAGTTTTAACTGGGCAAGGAACCAGCCTTTCAAAACTGTCTTCCCGTTTTCTATTTTCCAACTTTGTAATCTCATTTTAGGATAGTCAAGTAATTCCACAGAATCAGCCAGAGACGAAAATACAGCTTCTTGATGTTCCGTTGCATATTCAAGCACGGCATTCTCTTTTGACTGCGGAAATTCCATGACTCTGTTTATCATGGCAATACAGATATCTGAAATCTGTTTAAGAATCAAGTATGCTGATTTGAAAATGGTTTGCCATTCTTCATCAAGCGGAGTGATAATCTCGTGGAATAGTGCATTTCTGAGTGAATACACATAACTTGCGAACCAGTCAACGCCTTTTGTTGCTATCAGCTGTGAATACACACCCTCATTTGCGGAATAAATATTATCCGGTTCAATCCGACCAAAACCATTAAATGGAAGCTGATAGACTATCGCATAGGAATTCGGATCATCTAATGCTCCTACTTCGTGGGGGTATTTATAGTTGTAGTCAAATTTCACATTAAGCGCCGAGTTTAACCGCAGGCAGGCATCTCTGATTTTCCCATTTACAGTTTGATTATATCCTTTTGACGGCAGTGTATTGTCCAAATAATGTCGTAGAATTCCGGATACTTCACTCATAATGCCGTTGTAAAAATCACGCATAAATTGAATCTCATTGACATATGGATTCTGAAATCTATGCCTGGATACAACTGCTTCAATAATGGGTCGCAAATCAATTTCTCTCTTGATTTGTTCATTATAATTGGTTGTACGGAAACGGCCGGATACACCCAAATAGAATTTCAAACAATACCGATCAACAATGTGCAGATGCGCTTCGTATCGTTCTTTGAGTTTCCCGTCTGAGTCTACGTCGAGTGTCTTATCCGTGTAATTGAACGATTCATTGATCCGAAAAAAGGTTTGGAAAAAGTATTGCGGAAAAACATCCATAACCTTTCTCATGCTGACCGGGTACATCTGAAACAATTCCTGCGCTACTGATTCTACAGGAAGCTGCTTTTGAACAATCGGCATAATACCATCTTTGAAAGCATTCAAAAAAGGTTTATCACCCCGCGGCATTCCTTCGTCTGTAAAAACCTTTACATCCGGATTCAGCTCGCGCAAAGAAGCTATGTAAGTGAACCATGTTTTAATAAACAGCGTAACAAAGTCAGATTCGGTGATGGCTTTCCATTGTTCGTATTTCTTTTCTGTCTTCATACGCTTAGTTCACCTTGTCTTTCAACCACTCCATTGCCACATCTTCGCCTTGCTCAATAGCCATTTCAACCGCCTGCTTAGCATATTCAAGCAGCTGCTTGGACTGCTTACGAAGTGCAAAGGATTCTTGAACTTTGGTAGCAATCTCCTTTTGAATATCCATATCCAAAACAGGAATAATGACGTTTTCAATCTCTGAAGGTTTCCAATGTTGGATGATAGCGCCGTTGGAATCCCGCTCTGCCTGAAGCTGCACGATAGGCGAGTTTAACACCAAAGTCAGATAATCAGGAAGCACTTCTGCTTTATTGCGGACTGTCAAGTGTAACAATGCTCCAGAGGTGATTACCGGCATAGTAGATTCAGTTTTATAAGCTATGCCAACGCTTCCATCCTTTGAAAGCAGAATCGTATCTTTCTGCGGGAATAGAACTTCCGGATTTGGCAAAATATCGTTGCGCAGCTTAACTTCAGGCTCTGATATTTCAAATTTGCTTACGTCGCTGACGCGGACGAATGGAATGCCATCTTCCACATATACTTCACTGCCTGGCTCTATGGACTTTTCTATGTTGACAATACCGTGCGCTCCACCAAGCTTTTTTGTCTTTATTGTAGATAAGGCAGTAAAAAGCGCATCGTATTTAGGCTGATAATATTCCGCATCAAGGCGACCAAAAGTCTTAAAGCTTGCCGACAACAGTTTTATTGCATTAGAATCATCCTTCAGTTTGAAATAATCCATGTCCATTTTTCGTGCAAAGAAAGCCTCTGCTTCATCATACTTTTTTGAAGCATCCTTGCGTAACTGATGAGCTTTTTCATAACATCTTCTGGCGTTTTCTTGAAACTCTCTTTTTAACAACGGTATTTTAATAGCTTTTACTTCTTCGGGATTAACATTTGTTTGGTTAATCGATTGCCTCGCTCTCCTCCTGATTTCTTGAATGCCATATTGTGTATTCAGAAACGCCGCTAAATACTCGGAATAAATGTGGATATTATCAGGAATAAGTCGCACAAGATAAGAGGCAAATGTCTGGGGTATGCCACAGCTGTAATAAACACCTGTTCTTCCAACCTTCTCGAAGGAATTAGTTCTGTTAAATAAAACATCACGGTCATTTAGTTTAACAGCATAGAATTCCTCGTTTGATAATTCAACGAATTTTTCTGTAGTTAAGTCGCAAAGAGAATGGTGGATTTCGTTCATCCTGAAAATCGGGTATCCATAGCCTTCGGTATTCATATCCTTTGAAACACCATACTGCGAAGAAATCAAGTATTTACCGATAGGACAATATTCAAGATTACCATTATGCTTTATTTTTGCGGTGAAGAATTGACTATCAATACGACAGTCTTTGTTCTCTTTTGCGGAGCTGTACAATACTTCGCTGCATTCCAGCCCATCCATCAAAGCCTTATATTTGGCTTCATCGAAAGGTTCAATGGATGGGCTTATCGAAAAAAACTTAAACCTTCCTTCTTCGCAAATTCTTCAAAGGCTTCCGCAATACCAGGTTCCAATTTCACGATTGTACCATCCTGCTTTTTATACGAAAGCTGGTACAAATCGTGGTCGACAATCAAGTGACCGTGCTCATCCAAAGCGTTTTCACCAGTGTCGGGATCCTTCAGGTAAATCTTATCACCGGAGTTATCCTTGCTGGGCTTTTGCATCGTCGCAAAGAAGATCGGGTAGTCTTCCTTCTTTGGACATAATTCATCGTCCCACTTCTGCACAAACAGAACTGAGGTTTTTGTTCCGGTATGCGGTTTGAAAACGTTTCCGTGTAAACCGACAACGGCGAGAATGCGGCAGCGTTCTGCGATATATTCACGGATTGACTTATCACTGCTGTTGTTAAAGCGCCCTTGCGGAAGAACGATAGCCATACGTCCGCCGGGCTTCAGAAAGTTCAAGTTGCGCTCGATAAAGAGAATGTCTCTGCCAACCTTATTCTGCCATTTTCCGTTAGGTTTTTTACCAAGCTCGTAACGGGAAATAATCGTATTCTCTTTAATATCTCCGGCAAATGGAGGATTGGCCATGACCAGATCAAACTGGAACTGGCTATAATCGCTGCTGCCTTTAGGCTGCAACTTCTTTAATTTTTTGAAACCTTCGTTATAGGTATCATTCCAATCTTCCTGTTTGATTATCTCATTCCAACGGGAATAGTCCAATGTATTAAGATGCAGCACGTTTGTCTGTCCATCGCCGGCAATCAGATTTAGTGTACGGGCAACACGAACGGTCTTTTCATCAAAGTCGATTGCAAATACGTTGTCTCGCACGAAGTTCGTTTCTTCCGTGATGCGCTGTGCTGCAGTGAAGCCCTCGCCCTCCGGGAGTCCTTTCTCGCGACGAATATCTTTCCATACTTTGAAAATGCTGTGGACGGTAAATCCGGAACTGCCGCAGGCAGTGTCAATGATCTTGTCGTTGACGGACGGATTCATCATCTTCACACACATATCAATGACATAGCGCGGCGTGAAATACTGACCCTTTTCGCCTTTTTGTGCCTTGCTCATTAGGTATTCAAAGGCATCATCAACAACATCAAGATTGTTGTTGAATAGCTTTATATCCTGAAGCGTGGCCACGCAGACAGCAAGATGAGAGGGGGATAGTAAGATTTTGCTTTCGTCCGCAAAAATGCCTTCCCACTTTTTCTTGGCGTCATCAAAGAGACCCTGGATTTTCTCTTTTAGCTCAAAATCGGTTTCACCGGAATTGCGAAATTTCAAAAATGAACCGGGATCGCGCTCACAAATTAGCTCGTCATAAAGTTTTGCGAAGATCAGCTTGAAAATCTCTTCAAAAGAATCAACGCCCGCACTGGCAAGCACTTCGTCCTCCATTTCCTGAATGAGAGAGCGGAGAGATCGTTTCTGCTGGCTGATTCTGTCGATTTTTTTCAGATCTTCATAGGTAAACTTTTCATTAATGATATCGCTTAGCTTCTCAGAAGCCTTCGGAATATTGGTGATTGGCTCAAAATAATTAGGGTCTTTCCTGTTATAGTAGGAAATCTGCTCACCATTTGTCCATACACCGATAGGCGCACCCGTTGCGTTGCAGTAGGATTTAAGTTGCTCCTTGCCATCGGTGAGCTTCGGTTTTTTGAGCTCAACAATGATATAGGGAACCATCGGACGATCCTTGTCCATAATGGCAATATCAGCACGTTTGACTTCTCGTCCAAAATGGATTGGAAACTCGACCTCAATACGGCTTACAGGATAACCGTATTCGTGAATAAGCTTATAAAGGTAGAGCTGACGCACAGCCTCTTCCGGTTTCAGGACAATTTCCTTGCCGCGTTTCAGGCATGTGATGTGAGCCATTTCTTTGCCTCTGACAGTTTTAACGACGATAGCGTCTTCAATGTATTTCCTTGCTTCTTCGGAAAAGAGAGCAACGTCATAGTTTGTATTCTTCAACACTTCATTCAAAGTCATTTTATTTTCCTCCTGAAATTGCGGTTAGCATTTCTGCCCATCGCTTGTCGTTTACGTTGTTTTCCAATCCGTAATTGATGAGATCAATAAGCTTTCGATGCTTCAATAGATAATCCATTTGCTCATTAGGTAAGCGCCCTCGATCTGCAGAAGCTTTTTCTTTGAAAAGGGATGCCTCTTTATCGGAAAGCCCAAGCTTCTGTATCAGAGCTTCTATATCTAATGGATCTGGAGGAGCGTTGTTTTTCCCTTTTTCAATGTTGCTGATATACTGGACTGACTTGTTTATTACTGCTGCCAAATCACCTTGTGTTAGATGAGCGGCTTTTCGTTTCTCTTTTAAAAACAAGCCAAAATCAGAAGGCTCAATCAAGGTCACTCCTCCTTTCACAAATAAATAAACAAATTTGTTTATTTATTATAGCGCAGCAAGATAACTTTGTCAAGCTCTGTACTTATCAACGTAGCAGCCGGGTATGCAAATGCTTGGCTGCTATCCTATGTACGCACCGCAGGGGCTCCTGCGGTGTGTTTTTCTGTCTTAGCGTCCTCTGTCATAATCATGGCTACGGGGACGTGTCTGCTGTCGCCGCGCGTCGTTCCGACGCTTGGCTTACGCCTCCATGTCCCGGAGTTTCTTGCGGATGCTCTCCTTTTCAGGCGGTGCCTGCGGGGGCTGCTGCTCTCCGTGGACCTGCCGCTCACATGCGGCCAGATCGTGTTTGTACTGCTCCACAAGGAGCGTGGCGTCGTCATACAGCCGTTTGAACGCCTGCACATCGGGATAGCCGTCCTCTTTCAAAATACCGGGCAGTCGGTCCATCCGACGGTCGATCTCCTGCTGTATACCTGTAATCTTTTCCTGCAGGGCATTGCGCTCTTTTCCTTTGAACAGTCCTGTCGTCTCGGCAAGCTGTTTTTCCAGCTTCGGCAGTTCTCCGTGCATGAGCTGCTTGACCGCTCTGGCCTCGTCCTGTACCTTGACCATCAGCTTCTGCATCTTGCTGTATTCCGCCATATCAACTGACAGGGTAGGCTTGGGCGGGACCTCCGTCTCCTGTATCAATCCCATCAGGATTTCCTTTGCCTTTTGTATGATCCCCCGGAACAGTCCCGGCAACCATCCACGCTTCTGCACGGAACGGGAGGCTTCATCGTAGACGTGTTCATTTCTGATCTCTATGATCTTGGATTCTTCGATCCCGGACACCAGCGCCATATCCGCCGTTCTGTTCCAGTCCTGCCGCGTGGCATTGCCCGCCTCGATCTCCGCCGCCTTCGGGTTGTTCTTCCCGATCTTCTTGGTCGGGAGGTAGACGCTGTTTGGGTCAAAGACCTTCAAGCGCCGTTCCGGGTCATGGATGTGCCGATTTATCAGGGCGGTGTAAAACTGCTTGGCTTCGTCCAGAAACAGCTCATTCTTGAACACCTCGTCCTTTGCTGTGAACAGGTGTTTTTCGTAGGCCTCACCTTTCTTGATGACGATACAGCCTTCCCGGATTTGGCCATTCTTCCCTGTGATCTCCTTCTTCGTTCGTACCCGCTTACCGAGTTTATCATAGAACACACTTCGGGTGGCAATCTTGATATCCGGCTCCGGCAGCAGGCGCCGTTCGGAGAAGATCAGATAGATATGATAGTTTCTCTTGGTCTTGTTGTGGTGGAGCGCCGAGACACATTCCACATCATACCGCTTCTTGAACTGCTCCGAAAACTCCCGCAGAACCCGGTCGGGATCAAACTGCGTGTATTCCTCCGGCAGAGCGATGATCAGCTCCCGTGCCTCGATACATTTTCCCTCTGTCCCGAAGCGTTTGAATTCCTCCTGACATTCCTTTGCAAGATCGTTCCAGAAGGCCATATCTTCCCTTGTTGAGAAGGTGGCGTAGAGATATTCCTGCCGCTTTGGGTCTGAGATATAGGATATTCTTCCCTTGACATTGGACAGCTTCGACATCTAGATAAAGCTGTGCCGTGCCGGAGCTGGGAAAGCGGATCGGTGTCAACAAATCCACTATCCAGCGGTATGAGGCGGACGGGGTCGATCCGAAACGAACCATGATCATCAACGGTCTGGCGGAGGCACTTCTCACCACTCCCGAATGGCTGACGGGGCTTTCCGATGATAAGGAATACAGCATCTATACCGTCTGCCAGATGAATTTAGAGAAACACATCAAGGGTTATCTGGAAACGGTGACCTCTACCGTCAACGGGGAACCCCACCAGCAGCTATTGACCACCTTCCTCGGTCAGATCGTAGACCTTTACACTATCCTCGCAAAGTATTGGGCTGTGTCCATGAAGAAGGTCGATGAAGTGGCAGAGGACGAAGGGCTGAAAGAGTCCATCGGCAAATATGCGATCCATATCGGCTCCATCACCGAGCAGGTTTACCAGAAGGAAATGGAAGTCCCGATAGAGGACATGAAGCGATACCTCGACGGCATCCTGCATCTGTACGATGAAGGCCGGACAAAGGTATCCATCCCGGAGTTGCTCGGGATCGTCGATCAGGCAAAGCAGAAGCTGATCGAAAAAGGTACATAAGTACCGTGGCACCTTGAAATACGAATACGGGAACGAAAAAAGCCGGTCATAAAGACCGGCGGATATGGTAACACGCACACCATATGTCACAGACCCGATTGCCACGGATACGGAAAGGAGAATCACGATCTATGGCAAAAGGATCTGTCAGAAAGAAAGGCAAAAAGTGGTACTATCGCTTCTACGTCGAAGACGAGAGCGGAAATCTGGTGCAGAAGGAATACGCCGGAACAGAGAGCAAGTCCGAAACGGAAGCCCTGCTCCGCAAGGCGATGGAGGACTATGAGGCAAAGAAGTTCGTTGCCAGGTCCGAAAACGTCGCAGTGGGCGATCTGCTGGATATGTGGATCGAGGAAGAAGTCAAGCCCGGCAACCTCTCCAATGGTACGGTAATGGCCTACCAGGGGGCTGTGGGACGCATCAAGCAGTTTCCCATCGGCAGCCGGAAACTCAAAACCGTGACCTCGGAGCATTTGCAGACGTTCTTCGATCTCCTGTCCTTCGGAGGCACCAATGCCGACGGAACGGAGGTCAAGCCCTTCAGCAAGGGCTATATGCGGCAGTTCTCTGCGGTGATGCAGGGAGCGTTCCGGTTTGCGGTCTTCCCCAAGCGGCTGCTGACCTTCAACCCGATGCAGTATATCAAGATCAGGCAGAAGCAGGAAAGCTACGAACTGTTCAATGAGGACAGCGAGGACGGGCTGACCGTCCCGACGATCTCCTTTGAGCAGTACAAGGCGCTGACGGACTATCTGAAAAAGAAAGAGAATCCGGCTCTCATGCCTATCCAGATCGCCTACTACACCGGGCTTCGGATCGGCGAGGTCTGCGCTCTCACCTGGCAGGATATCGACCTCAAGGAGCAGACCATCACGGTACGGCGCAGTATGCGCTACAACGGGGCGAGGCACAAGACGGAGGTCGGCACCACCAAGCGGAGCAAAATCCGCACGGTGGACTTTTGTGACACGCTGGCGGCGATTCTCAAGGCGGCAAAGACCGAGCAGCACAAAAACCGCTTCAAGTACGGCGAGCTCTACAGCCTGAACTATTACAAGCAGGTACAGGAAAAAGGCCGCAGTTATTACGAACTGTACAGTCTGCAATGGTCGGAGGACTACAAGGAGATTGACTTCGTTTGTCTCCGCCCGGACGGGTGCTATGAATCCTCCAGCACGGTCGGGATCGCCTGCCGGACAGCCTCAAAGAAGATACCGGGTCTTGAGGGCTTCCACTTCCACCAGCTTCGCCACACGTTCACCAGCAACTTGCTCTCGAATGGGGCAGCACCGAAGGACGTGCAGGAGCTTTTGGGACACGCCGACGTCAGTACCACCATGAACATCTACGCTCACTCGACAAGGGAAGCGAAACGCTCCTCGGCCCGCCTGCTGGATAAGGTAGTAGGCGACGACTGATAAAAAAGTTTCCCTTGTTTTGCCCCGCAAGGGCAAAAACAAGGGAAAACGGAGCTTTTTATGGCAGCAGACCTGCGGGAAATGCAGGAAAATCAAGGGCTTTCAGAGAATCGAATAGACAAATCCCGATTTATCTCCCCCCCGCAAAGAACAGTCGCAACAGTGAAACTCACTGCGGCTGTTTCTTGCTTTATCCTCGTCCGGCGCATGAAAATTATCCGCCGCGCACTAAATGTATCCGGCAGGGACAAATTTACACTTTGTTTTCATCATTTGTTTGACATAAGGCGGATTTTGAATTACAATAAATAGATAGCGAGCAGGCTGGGCAGCTGCGGGGATCTTTTATAAGGCCCAGAAAGATGCCGAAGCCGCCGAAGGGTGCAGCGAAGTTGAGATGAGCTACAGCGAGTATAAAACCAATTATGCGAGCTGCAAAACCAAGCTTAATAGCTACAACAAGGAGACCAAAACCATTGTGGTATATGTACCGCAGACCGAAGATGATGCTATCGAGGCCGCTAAAAAGGCATATATCGCCTGGGCGAATACTCCGGCCGACATGATCCTTGCGAACCGGGCAGAGTATATAGCCATACATCACAAATATGTGGCCGCGTGGAATCACGCAACGCGGGATTTCAGCCGCGAGGCGTGGGGTAAACTGGCGAATTGGGAAACAGAGTATAACCATAATCACGGTTTAGCTTTTGAAATATAGCAAAGGAGGATATAAAAAATGATAACTTTTGACACGTATGACGAGGCGATGGAAAATTGCCG
>OIZV01000135.1_pt1 | contig 48465 bp, 66 predicted proteins | sample 1588681 | NCBI WGS metagenome assembly OIZV01 (sample SAMN03283281) | human gut metagenome | biome: human-associated habitat; material: feces | host: Homo sapiens | place: Peru | collected 2012 | reverse complement strand
CTCAGTGTTGGCATTATTATTGGTAGCGGCCCCGGCGGCGGACACCGCGCAGAAACTACCGTTGCCACTGGAGTACGGAGAGCGCGACCACCAATCCGCTGCGGCTGCTCCTACTTTTTTTATTCTACTACTATTTGTCGTAAAAAGCGAGTATTGCGTTCCCTCGCCGGGAACGGAGTTGCCGGAGGAGCCCATGACTTCGATAAGCGCAGGTATCCAACATCTGTCCTGAGAGGTAATGATATTGGTTGACTGGTTACCGGCAGAAGCCCGCTTATTTACTGTCTTAATACCTATGTCGCTCTTGAGTATATCCGGGAAGGTGGCCAGAAATGCCGGCATGTTTGTTTTTCGCATTTTTGAATCATTCCAGCCGCCCACATTTGTCCAGTTATCATTCATTTTATATTTGGTTCCAAGGCAGTCCTTTGTGATAAAGGAAATGGCGGCTTTCCCGCCCCCGTTCGCTTTATCATCGTGCTTGAAGCCTGCAATCTGAGGATATACTGTTTCGCCTGTGCTGAGAGTCAACGGGCAGGTATCACCAACGCTCCAAAACTTTGAAACGTCCTCGCCTGAGTTGGCAATACCCACAACCTGTTCCCACGAGCAGGAGGACAGCGGGGATTTTGTACTGAAAAGCGTCCACACGCCGTTGACGCCTATGTACGCATTGCTATACTCCCAGGCAGAGCCGTTGTACTGCATAACAACGCCCGGAGTGAGTATCAGCGTCTGGTCGCCGGCTATCGACAGGGTATACCCGCCGCCGTCTACCGTGTGTATCCAAATATCGCCGGACTCAGGCGAGGCAGGCGGCCCATACGAGAATGTCCACTTGCTGCAATCCCGGGAGGTCAGCACGACCACCTGATTGTTTACAACGGCAGCAGGAAGCTGCTGCGCGATCTGCACATCGAAAACAACGCCTCCGACTTTAACGCTATACGGGAAAAAACTCAATAAACTCATATTTACCTCCTTTTAATTTACTATAAGTATTTTTATAGGGATATTTACGGCGGGAACCTCGCCGTCCGCAGTTATGGTAATACTGCCGGTCCCTTGGCCGGTCTTGAACAGATTTGCGTTTGCAGCGGCGGTGCGCTGCTCAAGGGTGGCAGTACTTGCCAGTGATATATTGCCTTTGCTGCTGGCGGTTACGCCTGTGAGCCCTGTTACCGTTATGACGCCGTTGGACCAGCCGGAGGCCGCAAGTGTGGCGGATAGCTCCTTAGCCGGGGCAGCGGCCCCTATATCCGAGGGGGTCAGCGCATCATTGCCACCTACCTTGTGGTTATCCTTATGTGTGCTGGCAGCAGCGCCTATGTCTGCGGCAGTGAGTGCGTCCGCACCTCCTGTTTTATGGGCGTCCTTGTGATTTTTCGCTGCGTAAACGTTTTGCAACGCCGTACTTATTGCGGTCTTTACGGCACTCCATAACACATATTTGCTGCGGCTGCCTGCTGCCGCTGATACATCGCCAACGACTATCCTATCATCATCGGCAAGCGCATCTATCGCTCCAAGGGATTCCAGTGTGGTTTTGGTTACGTCTGCGCCGTTCGCCACGTTAAGCAGACTGCGCACATCCGATGCGGACAGGTCGGCGGGGGCTCCGGCTTCAGCGCCCTTATTTCCTTTAAGGGTCTTTGCAGCCATGGATGCGAGTTTCGCATTGGTAACGGCGTTGGCGTCTATTTCTACGGTGCCTACGCTATCCTTCCATGCGAGATTCTTGAAAGATGCGTACCACTTGGCAATCTTTCCAAACATAACGGCCAGCTTCTCGCCGGTCGCTATATTAGTTTTAGCCGACGCCATAGCAAAGGCAACGGTGAGATCACCGCCGCTACCGGCCTTGCCCAGTTTATTGTTGTCGAGATCCTTGATGTTGTCGATAAATGATTGATGGTCCTTGTTGGTGTAGGCACGGTACACCTGAGTGCCCTCCGCCCATATACGGGCAGTGCCGCCTACGCCCCTTATGCAGTCGGCAAGGGTATTGTTGGATATACTGGTGTACAGCACCACCTCCGCATTGTCGCCGGTTCCCAAGGTTGCAAGGTTAGGCCCTGCGGGTAGTTTGGCCGCGTCGGCAACGGCGATTGATGTGTCGCTTGCGGTAATGGTAGCTGTAAGAGTGGTTTTCGGGCTGTTGTCTATGCCCGGATACATTATTGACTGTGCCATTAGTAGGTACCACCTCCTCGTGATTGTACAAACCCCTTGATGGCGAGGTCTATCGTTACATAAGCGAGGTCATTGGGCCGCACTTCTACCGACAGCCATGAGCCGCGGGGTATTTGGTTTTTGTCGTTGAGCAGGTATTCCGATATGTCCAGCTCAATACTTCGGTTCATGCTTGCCTTCAATTTGCCGTTCACATATATATCCGCCCTCGTGGGATAACCAAACTCAAATATGCCCTGCGTGATATCGTGCGTATGGTCGGGCAGGGAAATGGTGTGAGTGTGGCTGGGTATATTGAATCTATGGGTATGGCTGGGTATTTGAAAACTGTGGTTGTGCTCGGGGACGTTAAAACTATGACTGTGTTCGGGAACATTAAAGTTATGGGTATGCGGTGGCACATAAAATGTATGAGTGTGCCTCGACATATTGATCTCATGCGTATGGCCCATGTGATGAACGTGTTTTGAAATGGGCTTGGTATACGAATGAGAATGTGAGGCGCCTCCAACGGTAGCTGCGCCCGTTGTAGCACCCTCTCCAACCTGTCCCTCGGCTTGTTTTGTATACGCGCTTGGACTTATGCCTGATGTTGTTGCGGACTGTATTCCTCCTGAATTTGTCGTTTCATTTACTGAACCGCCGCTTGCCGTGCTTTTTGAAGTGCCACCGCCGCTTGCCGTGCTTTTCGAAACTCCTCCTCCGTTGGAAGTCGAAGTAGCAGTCCCACCACCACTATTACTGGTAGACTGACTCCCACCGCCCGATGAACTGGTTCTCGTGATGGCGCCACCACCACCTGTGGCTTTGGAGTAGGAGCGAAAACTGTCGAGGGTTATCTTTGCATTTACAAAATTGATGATCCGCATATCGGTTGGGATGAAGAACCTCAGTATGGCGCCCTTTTGAGATGAGGCGTTGGCTTGTATAGACTGGGCGTATATCTGGGTCGCACCCTGAGAATAAACCGTTTCTATGCGCTGCCTGTCGGCAAGGTCGGCAAGGCTGCTGGCTATATCTGTGGGCTTATTAGCTATGACCACGTTCGCATTGCCGGCCACGTCGCGGTTTCGCTCTATGGCGGTGATATAGCTTTTAAAATCCCCGTCGGGATATTCCTCATCCATGACTTTCACTATGCGCCCGATCTCAATCCTGTCGGTGTCATCGTGGGTTATTTGATAAATATCGGATACGCTGACCTTGGCGGTGAGCTTTGGTTCCTGCAATTCATCTAATATCACCTGCGCCCGTTCTTTCAGGGAATCGGGATTTTCAAAACGCCTGTCCACCCAGTACCGCTCAATGAGCCCGTATCTGTCGATATAGCTCTGAGGGCTTTGCAGATACGGAATGCCATTATTGACGTCTTTTATGGTAAGCTGATTTATACCCTCTCCATATCCCAGCGGGTAGATACGGGTGATGATGCCAGCAGAATCGCTGGGCATCTCCATTGACATGAGATTTCGACCGCCACGGATAAAAAATTGAGGCTCTGCCGCAGTATCTATTTTTTTCAGCGATATTTCCCACGGATACTTAGTCGTATTGAGCTTCCAGATATAGGGGTCGCTGAATCTGTTCGGCACACTCCATAGCGCATTGAGAACTGTCTCATTGCTCCACGCATATTCAAACTGCCGTTGAAAATCGCACTCCCCGAGCTGCCAATGTTTGGTCTTCTGAAACGACAGGACGTATTCGAGCACCTCTACGGTGTATACGCCGATGTTGCCAATGATGTGGTATCCCGGCATGACACTATCCGCCAACGTTGCAAGGACGTGCTCACACTCATAGACCTTATCGGTAATGTGCTTTTTTGTGCGTGTGCTCTTTATGATGCGATATAGTTCGCCCGTTTCCCCGGTTTCGTCACTTATCCAACGTACATAGTGGAATGGTTGGCAGTAGCGCGATTTTTCATCGGTGCAGGGTAGGGTGAATTTCATAGTACCCACGTCGTTCAATACTTCCTTTTCGCTTACGCTATGGGAATTTTGCAGATATGCAGTGCGAAGACGGGATAGGTTCAAGACCTCTACCATAGCTACAACCACCTTTCAGTGTAGAGTATCGAGGATTCGATAGCCCCGGCTGTGCCTGTGGATATAACGACGGAGCGCACCTTGCGATCCAGCTCACACCAGCGGCCGGAATGCCGTGCCACAATATTCTCTCCGTCGAGGAGAACGATAAGATTTTCACTGTCAACAACCAGGGTTTGTCCCGGGGATAAGGAAATATCCACATCTATCTCGAGAATATCCGTCGCTTCGGCTGAGCATACAGCCGAAACCATCTCATACATACCGTGGGGAGACGCGGATATTTGGGCGCCGACGGCAAGGATTCCGTCAATAGTCTCGTTCGCGGCGGTTTCCAGCCGGAACCTTGCGCCCAACGCAGCAATAGCATCTATGACCTCCGCAACGTCATTGACCGCGTATATGGTCGCGCCCAGTCTGGTATTTCCCGAAACTATCTCCGCTGGCGCCGACATGAGCATTACACTGCCGATTGCCGAACACTCGGAATCTAATTCTTCCGCCATATATGTGCTCAGCGTTACACCGGCGGTACCCATTGCCTCGGCCGTTATGAGCTCTGCGGCGTTGGTTTGTATGTATGCGAGTATCGCCACCCCGAAATAGCCCGATATGGTTTCAAATGCGTCCGTGGTGAGAAAGACAGTCGCATCATCGACGGCTGTATTAAAGCTGCTTTGGTTAAAAGTTCGCTGATTATACACCGGGTATCACCACCTTAGTTGATGGTGAAATTGAGGGTGGACGGAACATATATGACCTGACGGCCTGCGGACATGGTTACCTGCTTGGAAGCAGCGTCTATTATGTAGGGCTCTCCGTTGGATTCCGCATCATACACCGCAATATGAGTAAGCTCACCCCATGGGCCGGAGGCCACGGGAGTTTCTATTCTCGCGCTGTTTGTTATAAGACAAGCGCCTCCTGACTGTTGGGCAGGGGCCGAGAATACAAATGCTGTCCTGGCGTATGAATTGCCAGAAAATTCCGAACCGCCGCTTTCAGGAGAACCGTTGCAAAGCGCAAGGTATGGAGAAAATCCTGAGCAGCTCACACCGCGGCAGATATTCATGCACTTGATTTTGTATGCATTGGCCATCTTGCCGCTCCATATCCACTTAACCGCCCCAGCGCGGACAACGGGAGCAATGCCGGCGCTGATATTCAGCACTTCCTCCAGCCTGCCATAAAGGTACATATTACCGCCCGTGAGCGAATCCATTATAGCGACATAGGTGACGTTGCCAACGGATACGGATGATTCTGCAAAGGTGAGTGCGGCCGTATTCTGCATTGCGTACCCATTGCCGGATGCGGCAGGCGCCGAGAAGGTGATGGGCTGCCGGGCATACCCGGAATATGAGACCTCTGTACCCGCGCCATCGTCGCCGGGGTCGTTCAGATATAGGGCGAGATACATGGTCTCAGGGGCCGAGGCGCTTATGCCCCGGGCAAGGTTAAGCATTATTTCCTCAAAATGGTTGGTTGCGTACATTACTGATAAGTCTCCTTTCTGCGGGTGATGGTGATGTGGATCCCTGATATTGTCGTGCTGCCAACGTTCTTTATCTGCAATCGGGCAGGCGCCGGGGCGGTGCCGATATATGAGGGTGAATAGTCCCTTTCAAACTCGGCCGCTATTGTAGCCCCATACGCAAACGGGTCGCAAATAAAAGAAAGCTCAAATTTTCTCATACTGGATAGCACTTTGTACGCCCTGCCGGGATCGTATATACGGCCTATATAATACTTATCCGGCTCATCCCAAAACGCGATCTTCGTTTTTTCCGACATCGTATAAACAAGCTCCCTGACCTGTGACTGGGTAGGGAGCCGTATAGAGCCGCACTTTATATCCAGTGATATTTCATCCCGCCATTTCGCGCCATAGTCGTAAGCGCCACTCCTGTTGGGGAGTTCCACCTTGCGGGGACGCAGCTTCGGCAGGAATGGCCTGTTGATTTCTTCAATAATGATGCCGTATTCCTGCTTTAGGTCTACACCGCCTATGGTCATACTGTAATCAAGCATTATAGCCACCCCTTGTATCTGAGTATTCGTTCAAGTTCGTCAGTGATTTCCTCGCCGAGATCGCGCGCTGTTTCCGCGCTGTCTTCGGGGTTTCCTTTCACCGTGACGTTAATCTGTTCCACCACAAACTGACGGCCGTTATTGTATGTGGTATGGTTGGTTACTGGACCAGCGGGCATGGTATCGTCTATCCCGGATATTATATCGGGTATCCGGTTGTTGATGTTGACGTCTAATGCCTGATCTACCACGCCCTGCAATGCAGCAGCTACTTGTGCCGCCTTGCTCTTGGCGCCCAAAATCATGCCCTCGTCTATGTCCTCAAATAGCTTTTTGGTCTTTCTGGACGGCGAATGGCTGTCAGCCGCCGAGCGGGCTGCGGATATTGCGTTGTTAACTATACCGCGGATTGTGGAGAAAAGGCTGGAGGAGCGAGAATTGAGGCCGGAGATCATGCCGTCAATCATGGAATTACCAACCGTGGTCATATCGCCGGGTAGCGGGGCTGTGGTGCTGTTAACCGTTATCCTGAGATTTTCAAGGATGGAGCGAGTCTTGCCGTTGATTTGCTCGTATTTTTCTACAAACCGCTTGACAGCATCATCCGCGGCCTTTTCCGTCTTCTCTACGATGGTTTGGGCCATAGAGTCCACGGTGGATTCCAATTCGGGATTTTTAGCCTTTATGCCCTCGCTCATACCCGTGGGAATTCCCTGGCCGATTTCGTCCATCACCTGTGACGGAGAGTGGCTGTCGAGCACTTTTCGTACCGTATCTACAACGGTCTGTCCAAGTGCCGCAGACGCGCTTTCTACCTGCCCGGCATTCTCGCTTATGCCGGTAGAAAGTCCTTCGGCTGCATCCTTGCCAGCCGTTTCAAGAGTGATGCCCACATTTGAAAAAGCTGTATCTACGGCTTGCAGAAACGGTGTGAAGTCAACGTTTGAGGCATTGGTTATCTCCTGAACGGTCTCCTTATAGCAGACAGCTATATTTTGTAGGTTCTCCGTCGCGTTTATTTCCAACTGGGCAAAGGCGTCGGCTACCGGGGCCTGAGCTTCGCGCATCCCCTGAAAATCGCCTACTATGGATTCTGCGGCGGATTTACCTTCGCTGGCCAGTGCCGCCAGAACAGCGGCGGATTCGGTAGAACCGTCGAGGAAGTATTTGAGAAATTCCTCCATGCCCTCGATGCCATAGGAGCGGACGGTTTCCAGATTGGCGTGGTAATCAGACCAGTACTCTTTTTGAGATTGGAGCGCCTCTCGCAACGTCTTGGTGCTTATATCGGCCTTGACTTCCGCCATGTCCCATAGTTCAAACTGGCCCTCAATGGATTTGAGAGCGGCGTCATACGCCTGCTGGTAAGCCAGAGCAAGAGCGTTCAGTTCCAGGGACAGGGCTTGCGCTACCTCCGTTCCTACTTCCGCCATGCTCCTGCTTTCGTCCGAAACGCCAGCCATAGTTTTGTTCAGCTCATCGAGAGAACTGGTTATTTCGTCATACGCTGTTTGGGATTCTTCGAGGCGTGCTTTTGATTCCTCCAGATTAAGGGTGGCGTTTTCCAGTTCGACCCCCAACGTGCCTATGGAGGCTGTATACGCAAGGCTTCCGGGTATAGCGTTGCCGACCGCCTCGTTGTGCCGTTCCTGCACGTCATTGTATCGTTGCTGTGCAGCCTCTACTTCCGCCTTGGCTTTTGCGAGCGCTTCTTCTGCCTTTATTTCCTGCTCTATCAATTCCATACGCCGCTCAATGCGCTCGTTATTCTCAAACCGCTTATTTTCGGCTTCTATCGCTGCCTTTATTGCTTTGGTGGAAAGATTGAGCTCGCCGGTATACCTGTTATACGATAATCCCAATGATGGGATACGCTGGTTCAGCACGTCAACTATACCCAATATCTCCTGATGCGCAGCCGCAGTTTTGGTGCTCTGTGAGGTGAGTTCCTGCAACCGCTTTAAGAGGTTGGTGTTGACTGAGGCGTTGCTTTTTATTTTTGACTCGGAATCATTGTATGCTGCAATAACCTGCTTGCTCGATTCCACAAACTGCGCGTGGGCCGTCCTGACTTCCGCCATGGTCGTTTTACTGGCCTCGTATGCGGCGGTCTGTGCTTCGATCCTGGCCTTCAAATCCTGAGCTACTTCGGATTCTGCCTGTCCTGTCGCAACGAGCCGCTCATGCTCTACCCTAAGCTGCTGTATCTCCGCATATTGCAATTGGGAAGCAGAGGAAAGGTCCAGCAATTCATTTCTGGTCTTTGGTATAGCAAGCCCAAGAGTGGCTATTGCGCCGCCCAGCGCGGCTACTCCTGCGACGGCCAACAAGACGGGGTTGGCAAGTGTTGCGCCTATCAGCGCTTTAAAGGAAACGATTAGGGGAATGACAAACTTAATCGTCAAAGCCAACGTACTTAAAGCAGCTATGAAGGAGATCAATCCCACTATTATCGCAGTTATAAGAGGGGTGACTCCTTCAAACTTGTTTATGAGGTCCGCAATACCGTTAACGATCTTTGCCACGTCATCGTAAAAGGCGCCGAGCACAGGCGTCATCTTATCGCCTATGGCTATCCTCAGATTGGAAAAAGAGTTCTCCATTAGCTGGAGCCGACTCTCGGTGGTGCCGTATCGCAAACTCGCTTCCGTGACCAGTGCGGTATTTTCCCGCCACGCCGCGTTTGCCGTATTGATGGAATTCGTGAGTAGCCCGGTCTTATCCTCCGCGTTGGCAAGGGAGGTTATCATGGTTACCATGCGCGATTCCGTAATGCCGAGATCCTTCAGCACTACGACAGCACTCTGATCCAGATGATTCAGGTTACGGATAAAAGTCAGAAGCGCAGATGAGGCGTCCTGTGCCCATAACTGCGAAAGTTCCTTCGTGGAAAGGCCACAGGCTTTAGCCCACTTATCAAGATCATCGCCTGTCTCAACAGCGGTCTTCATCTGATTGATGAGTTTGCTCATAGAGGTACCGCCGGCAGCGGTCTCTATGCCGACCGAGGTAACAGCCGCGGAGAGCGCGAGCATCTGCGATTCCGTAAGCCCGGCATTGGTGCCGGCAGCGGCAATGTTCTGGGCCATGTCCACTATGCGCCGCTCGTTCGTGGCAAAGTTGTTGCCCAGAGCGACTATAACGGAGCCAAGGTTGCTGAAAAACGAGGTGTCCATGCCCGTGACGGCAGTAAACTGCGCCAGCATAGTTGCAGCTTCCTCGGATGTCAGATTGGTGGCTACACCGAGGTTTGCAATTACCTCCGTAAAGGGGAGGAGGCTGTCTTTTGCTATGCCGAGCTGTCCGGCCACCTCTGCGATACCGGCAAGTTCGGTGGCCGCGAGGGGGATCTCGGTGGACATCTGCTTGATGCTTTCACCAATAGCGGTCAGTTCGTCCGTAGTAAGATCCGTTGTTTTGGCAACGCCTGCCATGGCGCTCTCAAATTCAATGGACGCTTCAACGCACGCTTTGAGCTCTTCCGCGATCTTCTTGAGCACCGCGGTGATTCCAGCCGCCGTTAGTGCCTGGGATAGCTCACCCACTTCGCTGCCGGCTTCTTTTGCTTCCTTGCCGAATTCGTCTATGGATTTAGCGCATTTGTCGGTGCTTTTTTCGGCTTCATCGAGATAACCCTTGTTTTTCTTTATCTCTGAATCAAGCTTATTAAGCTCAACCGTGGCGTCGTTTACCTTTATCTGCCAAGCATCGGTGCTGCGCTTTGCTGCATCCAGTTTTGCCTCATTGTCGGCTAACTCATTATTGAGTTTCTCGTTTTCAATGATAAGCTCACCGGCAGCCTTGGCGGCGCCGCCGGTCTTTTCTTCCAGTTCGGCCATCTTAGCGTTGGCAGCCTCTATCTTGGCCTTGAGTTCTGCCTGTGCTTCGCTGGTATCGTTGGCCGATCGTTGCAGTTTCTTAAGCTCTGCTTCGGCCTCTGTGACTATCTTCTTTTGTGCGGCCCATTCCTGCCCCGCTTTGCGGTTGGCGTCGTTCATCTGCTCAAGGGATTTTTTATTCTCCTCAATCTGAGCTTTGAGCCTTTCGTTTTTGCCCTTATAATCGTCTACGGCCTTTTGTGCATTCTGCATAGCCGATTTGCACTCATCAACCTTCTTTCTCTGGGCCTCATACAGATTGTTGAGAGCCTCGCCTTTGGCCGTTAATGCTGCCATGCTGTTGGCCTGTCCCTTAAATTCGCTCTCCGTGAGCTTAAGGGCTGATTGCAGGACCTTTAGCTCTCTGTTTATATTGGCTACCGAGGATTGGTATTGGGCTTCACCCTCGATAGCCACTTTGGTTGATATATAGCGTGTTGCCAATACCTACACCTCCCGTAAGGGCGGCAAGCCGCCGAGGTTAATGCTTTTTATGGTTTGGCAAAGGGATCACCTGAGTAGAATCACTGATTTCGGTAGGCAGCACCGTCTTTTTCATCTGCTTAAAAAATGTGGTCGCCTGAGACAGTATGAAGATGAGCACGTCTGAGGCGTCGGAGAAATTATCATCCCTGCCCTGGAATATCTGTGAGTATGCGCCGTCGCCCAAAAGCTGGTCGATGGCCATCTTTATTTTTTCAAAGGCGTAGTCTTTGGTGATCTCGCCTTTGATGAGCTTTTCGCTCAAACCGGTGAACTCCTCGCCCATGTTTTTTATCTTGTCGCTGTAATCGGAATCGCACCTTACGGTAAAGGTGCAGGTCGGGAAATCAAGGGTAAGATCGTAGTCTTTGAAACTGAATTGTGCCATGGTGTAAATCCTCCTTTTTATTCTTTGTTTGTTGCCTCGGATGACATCATGCGGCTATGAGTTTGTACCATCTCATAAAAAATGCCGGGATTCATTAGATAAAATTCCCGGCGTGACAGGTGCAATATAGCTGCTGCGATGTAGTTCAGATATGCTCGTCGGCTTTTGCCTCTGTTTTTTTTTGCTCAAGCGCTTGAAGTCCAACATCTACCTCCTTCGCAGCAGCGGCATTATCGCGCCCATACCCTGCGCTTATTGCGTATACCACGGAAGCCTTGAATGCTTCGTAGTCAACCGGGTTGAGATGAAAGTTAAGTTCGCTCTCTTCCAGCATAGGCGACGGGTCGTGACCGATATATCTGCGCGCGAGTTCGCCGTCCTGCGCCATGAGCAGACCTAAGTGCTTTGTTACTTCAAAGCCCCCTTTCGTATCTTCCTGCATATAGGTAAGCGCCGTGCTCACGTCACCGTACTTTTCAATGACCTCAAACATAACGCCTACCGAGTAATTCAGATATATTTCCCTACCATTAAAGGTGCATTTGACCATTCTATCCATGTGACTGCCTCCATATTGCCGTTTTGACCGTTTGCAAACGCTTTTCCAGACATTAAAAGCCCGGGGTATGGTGTAACCTTACCACCGGGCTAAAGTCGCTTAGGCGCCGAATATGATCACTATATCGTGATTCTCTGCCACGTTGGCCAGCGTGTAAGTGCCGGTGCCTCCGGTGATGGCACTTTTCTTATCAACGCCGTTATCGTAGGCGGCGCTGACGCTTTCGTAGCCGGTAATGAGCAGCTCAAAGGTATTGCCTGCCGGTACAAAGCACTTACCCTCGCAGTCCACGTACTTGCTTGCGCTCTTATTCTGCGCCTGCACATCAATGGTATAGTACGTAGCGATACCCAGCTTGCCGGCGCACCATGCGTAAGCGTCGGATTCGTTGGTAAACGGCTCACTCTCTATTTCGATGTTGTCCGTGTTGGTGAACATGGCTTTCATGGAGATGGAGGTGGTGCCGAATTCAATGGTCTTGCCGCGGGTGTTGTAGGTCTTAGCGCCTCGGGCCGCGCGCACTTTGGGGAAAAAGTGGCCGATATGCACCTGCTGACCGCCACGCATGGCGGTATGGTAGAAAGCATAGCCGCCATAGGGAGCTACATCGCCGCGCTTAAATACGATGTCGTTGCCACGCATGTGAGCGCCGTAGAGGATCAGCGAGTTTTGGAGTATTAGGTCATCGGTCTCGAGGGCGATGTCCTCATCTGTTATTTCGGACAGATATTCCGCCGTGGAGTTGTCGGCGGGCAGGTCGCCCTCAGCGTTATTAGGGGTCACTACGCAGCTTACCAGTTTGCCGATAATTATACCGGCGCCGTAGGTAGGATCTGCCGCAGCGGGTTCAACGCCCTGAAAAGGGGCGAATATGGGGCTTTTTGCGCCGTAGTTTGCCATTTTTCAAAAAATCCTTTCTCAAAAATTAGAGCCCGCGCGATGCGAGCCAGTCGAAAAACTCTTTCTCTCCGGCAGCGGTGGTTGCAGCTTCGCAATTGTTGTTGGCTCTGAGCATCCATTGCTGGCCGGGGATATTGCGGCCGGGTGCGCCGTACTCGTGGATGAAGGCGACCTCTGCATTCCGGGTTTCACCCCTGCTCCTGCCGCCACGATTGCGGTACCGGCTTCGACCGCTCTTGTTGCTGTGGTGTATGCCTTCGGGGGCTACCATGATATAGCCCCCGTCGTAAGTTATTCGGGGTGATTTTTTCTTGATGCTTGCGGACAGTTTGCCCATATTACGAGGAGCAGCGCGCTGTTGGGCCGCAGTTACCACGTCCGCCTGAGCATTCAGTATTTCTTTCATTACGCTTGACGGGATATTTGCTATGGACTCGAATGCCGAAATGACATCGCCAATGCCCCGTACCTCAAACTTAGCCATCTTTTATCACCCCCTGTGCCATCTGGCATTCGAATACTATGTCCTGAGCGTCGTTATCCGACAGATCTGTTACCTCGGGCCATGTTGCGCCGGCAGTAAAAAGCACCTGTTTGGTAGCCAAAATGCGGCTCGTGCTGTCCCAATTGAGAGGGCAGACAAGATGAACGAGTATATAACACAATTCATGCTGGGGGCCATTATCGGCTAAATCCGTGGGCGATGTGTTTATCTGGAAGGTATAATACCGCTCCGGCTTACGGGCGGTATCATCGGGCGCAAAGGGCTGAAGCTGTACCGGGTCACCAAATGGAAGCAGGGCGTTGCGAATACGCTTTTCAACGGTAGCCATGACCGCCTCCTATCTTGCAGGCATCTTGCGCTGCACTTTGATTTCCAGCCATCTGTTTCGCTGCTCGACATTATCAACGTCCACAATCTCGTAGGGCACGTCGTCGCCGGTGAGGAAGACGGTGAGAGTGCGGTCTATGAGAGGCGAATACCGGGCGGTTATGGTTGCCAACTCACGTATGCCGAGTTGCATTGCCGTTACAGCCTCATATCCGTGAGCATTGACCCATTTTACATTTACAGTAACGCCATCGCCAAAGACGTTCTCATACTCCTCAATACGCCGACCATTCTCGTTGGTAGACCGCTTTACCCGTTTGAACTCAACGGGGGTGCGGAGCTCCCCGGGATTCGCACTTTTGCTCATTTTCGATCACCGCCTTACTCGCCGTCTTCTTCCGCGTATCGCAGAGAAAGCACGAATGAATTTATCATTTTCCGTGCGGTTTCCTCTGCGGTAGCCTGGTATGACCCGGAAAAAGCCATGCCGCGATTGTCGTAATACATCGCGCCAAGGTTGAGCAGAAACATATCGTAATGGGCATTGTTGCTAAAATCCCGGATACCCGCGCCCCGCGCCTTGGATCTTGCGGCGTCAAGATATCGTTGAACGTTTTCGGCATTATCAGGCGGCAGTCCTATGAACAGTGCAAGGTCTTCTGCTGTTACCGCCATACTGTTCACCGCCTTACGCCATCTTTATGGCATTAGTGAAAGCGGAGACGCTGTTGTAAGTGATTTTGCAGCGGAAGGTAACACCCTCATCCTGATTGTCGGTGGTGGTCAGCTCGTCGGTGTTGTAGCCGGTATAGCTGTTAGTACAATCAGTCCACACGTTGTTGCTAAGGTGCTGCCAGAGGTAGGTCACGCCAGATGTGGGCTTGCTGCCATCATCGGTGTTGAAGACAGGGGAGGCCTTGAGCTTTTCGCCAGCCAAGTGCTTATCAGACTCAGACTTTGCTACGCCGCCGATAAGGGCAACGCTGGTGGTAGCGAGGCGGAACGCGCTCTTGAGCTTAATCCGGTGGTCGCCCCAAGCGGTGAGCACGAACTTGAACATACCGGTATCAATGTCCTTGTCTGAGTCGAGTATGGCGCCGGGGTCGTAGTTCTGCTTGGCGTATTTAAAGTCGCCGACAATGGGGATAACGGCGCGGTCATTAAAGATGACGGGTACGCCGATCACATCCTCGGGCTTTTTGCCGTACAGGGTATCAGCACCGTTTGCCATAGTCTGCACATAGCTGAACCAATCCACGGCGCGCATGACCACCTTTGCGTTGGCGCGGAATATGTCGGGAAGGTCGCCTATGGCCGCTATGATAGCAGATACGATGTTGGCCCCGGTTATGCCCTTGATGCCAACCATGTAGAAACTCATGTGCTTATGATCATCGTCTGCGGAACGAGCGAATGCCCTGAGTTTCTCCTTGCGGGCCATAGCGGAGCGCAATGCGTTTTCAACCTCATCTACTATGTTGGTATCGCTGCCGTATACCACGGTGTCGGCGATTTTGATACGCAGTTTGGTCTTGTACCTGCCGTAGGTCACTACATCGCTGGATACCTCGATTTCCTTGGCGGTTTCAGCATCTATGACGTCCTCGAGGAGTTCATCCTCACCGATTTCAAACTCTACGCGGGGCTCTTCAAGGCCGGCAACCATGGAGGTCTGCTCCACGCCGCGCAGGGAGTTTTCATCATAGGGCTCGGTGATGATCTCACGGCTGAGGTTGGTGGGCAGCAGGTGAGAGCCGCTGCCAAGGGCAGCGGAATTGGCAGGGATGGCGCCGAGGCCGGCATACCCCTTTTCGGTGCCGTTGCTAAGGCTGTCAAAGGCCTTTTCTATGCGGGACTTATCGCCCGATGCTACGGCACGATAGAAAGCGGCTTTGTTCTTGAGCAGCACATCCTTCTCGGTCATGCCGTTGCCAGAACCCTTTTGCAGCGCCACCGCGTTGCGCTGCTGTTCCTCCAGATTATCGTGCTGCTTCTGGAGTATGCTGCGCCTTTCGGTGAGGTCGGCAAGGGAATCCTGCTTGGCCTTTATGTCACTCATAGGAACGGTGGGGTCTGCTGCCTTTTCGGCAAGCCATTCGTTGATGGTCTTTATCTCCGTGTCAAGGGAGAACAGCTTTTCTTTGAGATCAAAGAGGGATACGTTTGCCATGTTTTGGCTCCTTTCTTAGTTGTCGATTTTGAGCCGTTCTCGGGCGGCGGCTGCAATTTTTGCGCGCTCCTCCCGCTCGGCTGCATTATTCATCGCCATTTGTGCGGCGTGCATCAGAGCTTTAAGCTCGTTTGGATATGAGGGCAAATCTTTCGCCTGCGTAAGCTGTTTAATCAGCTCACAGGTGTTTTCTATGCCCTTGATAACCCCGGCAGCGTGCTGCGCGGGGACGGCGACAAAGGAAAACTCGAAAGCATCCTGTGGCTTTTCAAGTTCACCAATACATTTTTTACCATCGTAGGACTGCCCTTTGATGTGGCCAGTCTCACATTGATACGTCCACGTGGTCCAATGAAATTTAAGCGGTTTTTTGCATATAGAGCAGTTACATTCCTTCACCCTACACGAAACGGATACCTCCTTGAGGATACCGCCCTCTATGGCGTCTATAATGGGCTTTGTATCATCTGTTCGCAGCATATAGGCGTCGGCCCGCAATGTGGAGAGCGGTTCCCCGAGAGAATTCATTTCACCGGCCTTCTCCACGCTGGTGCGGTAAATGCGAGAATGCTGCTTTTCGGCAGACCGCCAATGATCAAAAATTCCCGTTTTGCCCAGGAACATAGGCGCAAGGGCGTCAAGGGTCTTGTTTGTGAAGCGTTCGCCATCGCGGTCTTCGTCATTGTCGCAGAGTATGAGGGAGTAGGCGTATACCTCATCGGGAGCCAGCTCCTTCTTGCTGTACTGGTTTATTAAACCAATATCGGCAGTAGCGTCAGCGGTGGATCTGCTCAATGCTTTAAGTTTGTTGATTACATCCATTAAATCACCTCGCTCATGATATCAAGGGGTGGCGGCACAAACGCATGGCTTATTCCTCCTTTTCGTTCTGTGCGGACTTGCCGCCTTTCCTGCCATCGGCCCGTTTCTCCTTAGGCGCGGATTCCTTTCGGGGCTCAGCAGCGCCGGGCTCGGGGACGTTGGCTGTGGGCTGCAATGGCTTTACAGCCTCCGCGTAGGCTTCGGGGGATAAATACGGCAATCGCCCAACGATGCCCTTGTCGGGATTCGTCTCGCGCAACCACGCGACAAAATCGCACCAGTTTTTAAACGATGTGGTGCCGTCAGCCGCGTGTCGCTCGAACATAGTGAAGAGTGAAAGGTCTTGATGTTCCATTATTCGATGTTCCTCCTGTTGATTTATTAGAAAACAGCGCCATTGCCGGCGCCGTTATCTGGATTGGTAACTATATAGTCGAGGGTGGTCAGGTCACGAGCCACAAGCAGGTGATTTCCGTTGGGATCGGGCGGCCTTCCGTCATCCGCCCGCGCTTCGTTTGGCGTTATCCAGCCTCCGCGTATGCCTTTTTGATGCACGTCTGCCATTGTAGTGGCGTCGGCACGCAATATGTTTTTCACATCCATACGCATCCTATGCCCTCGCATACGGTCTGCGCGGGTTATGAGTTTTCGGGTAAATTCCTGTTCGTATGCTGTGACGATAGGCAGCATGGTCATTGATAAAAATTCAAGGGTCTGCTGCTCCTGTGATTTGAACGAGGTGTTGGAGAAATCGCCCAGCATGTGCGGGGGAATATTGTAGACATTGGCAACTCTGGAACGTGAAATGCGCTCCACCTCAAATATCTTGGAATCTATGGGGGAGAGGTTGATGCCCTTTGCCGTTACCCCGGACTCGAGAAGCAGTATATTGCCGCCGGTTTCCTTGTAGGTGTTGAGAAAATCCTCCACCGTCTTTTCGCGCTGTTTGGGTGATAAGGATGACGGCGCTTCGAGAACGACTTGGGCATTTACTCCTTTTTTGAGCTGCCTAAAACTGAATTCCTCTATGTTTTTCTGGTAATCTATCGTCTGATTCAGCACCGAAATAGGGCTTATACCCTCATATCCGTTATCTGAGATAAACGGTATGTGTATCATGTAGTAATTGTGTACATAGTACGGCGCGCTTTCGGGAGGGGTGATTTTATACCACAATTCCCTGCTTTGCTTTTCTACTATGGGCCTTACGCGCATGGGATCAAGAGGGTATAGGTCAGGTTGTATTTGCGTAGGCTTAAAAACCTTCAGCGCATACGCATTACCATAGGTATCCCTGCATGCTTCCAGTGTGTTGAAGAAACGAAAGGCCGTCATGTTGGGGTTAGGTTCAAAACTCACCAGATCGGTAAGATCGCTCTTTATGATCTCCGATCCCGCATATTCCCGCATCGGCATGGCCGCAAGCGCGTTGGAAAGGCGGGAAGCAGCGGAGAAAATCAGTTCGCAGTTTGCCAGCGTGTAGTCGCCGTTTACCCAATGGTTGAAGCCCATCAGTCGCATGGCGCGCTTCAGCTTGCCGGAAGCGTTGCTTCTTTTCTCCTTGGTTATATCGTATGTTTCATCGTTTGCGGCTTTGGTATTCTCGACCGTATCGGCCTGCATAAGGTTTTTGCGTATATTTGCCAGTAGTCCCAATAATTACACCTCCTATCCGACCCTTATCACGGTCGATATTGGGTTGTCGTCAGGTATTCGGGTCGCCAGATGGCGGAGATTCTCGGTGTGCGAACATAAAATACAGGAAAAGCCGTCGATTTTCCGATGTTTGCTCCGCTTGGTGGGCAGGTATGTGCCGTTAGCCGATCTTTTGCTGAGTTTCACATTCCCTAAATACCAATTAAGCATTCTGTCATTGTTGTGTACCACGTTGCCGTCAAGAAACCGCTCCTTCAGGTCATCCATGGGCGCGGTGAGCGTAAGCTCGCCCTGTCGCACAGCGTTCATAACAAAGCCGTTGTTTTGCATTTCAAGCACCAGCTTGAACGCTTTTGCTGGATCGTAGCCGATGGAGTGAAGGTTGTATATTCGCCGCACGGCCTCAAACCATTCATATACCATCTCGTATTGCACGTATTCGCCGGGCACGATGGTAAGCCTGTTTTCACGTTCAAGTTCATACCATGCCAGTTTTTCACGATCGACCTTTACTTTCCTTTCAGGTACCCATGAGTGCTCCAGAATAAACAGCAGCTTATCATCAATGGGAAATTCGATGCAGGCGCTCGTGAAGTCCTCCGTAGAGGAAAGGTCGAACCCGCCATAGCACAAATGCCCCTTGAGTGATTCTATGGGTATTATTTTGTTATTTTTGAGAATAGTGGGCGCATCAAGGAACGACAATTCTCCAATATCCGTGAAAACATTAAGCTGCTTATTTATAAAATTGCTCCGCTCCTGCGGTATGGTCTTTACCCGCTCCCATTCGTCTTTTAGATCTTCAATATCAAGCAGCGCGCCGAGGGAGGGATTGGCCTTACACCAACATGATGGGTCGGCTGGATCATCGGCCTCATCTATCTCATCGATATAAACAAATATGCGGTCGGCAGCTCGCTGGGCTATCACACCTATGTTATCGAGGATGTTGCCGCCCAGCACATAATAATCCATAAGGGGGCCGTCAATAACCGTACCGAGAGTGGTAATATAGATAATCAGGGGTTGTTTGCGTTTTTTTGTTTTGCCTTTTATGACGTTTATCAGTTTATAGTCCTTATATTCGTGGATTTCATCAAAAACGCCCATGTGTACGTTGCGGCCGTCCAGATTGGTACTATCTGCAGCAAGAGGTTGGAATTTGCTGTTGGTCTTATCATAGTACATTCCTGATTTTGTAATGCGAATATGCTTTGATAGCATCGGGCTGCCCTTGACCTGAGCACAGCATTCGCCGTAGATAATCTTAGCCTGCTCCTTGGAATTGGCGAGACAATAAACCTCCGCGCCTCGCTCACCGTCCTTGGTCAAACCATACGCCGCATTACCTGCAATGAGTGTTGATTTGCCGTTTCCCTGTCCGACAATAATGATGCCCTCGCGGAAGCGTCGATACCCTGTTTCGCGGGATACCCAACCATAAAGATTCTGCTCGATGAAGTGCTGCCATGGCAACAGCTCCATGCGGTGGTATACTCCCTTGGTAGGCACCAAAAACCGTTCAATGAAATCTATGGGCCGGAGCGCTCGTTGCATATCAAATTCCCACGGATAATCCGGGTCGGTCAATGATGCCGAGAGTTCATCTAAAAACCGCTTGCAGGATTGAATCCGACGTTTTCCCGAGCATATTTTTCCGTCTACAACGTCTTTCGCAAATTGATACGCCCCGGATTTCTGTATATCATCGGGAATACGAAACTTAGAAGATGTCAAATTCGTCCCCGCTCTCGCCGCCGCCAGAGAGAGGTTGTACTATGTATTTCAAGAGCAACTGCGCCGTGGTATCGGCTGCTCTGGCAGTTTGATTATAAGCGGCTACCGCAGGGTTGACATATAGATTTTTGCGACCTTTGACATACTCCTTTTCGACCATCATGGTGTTAGCTTTTATGGCTGCTTCCAACTCTTTCAGATGGTTTATGTGCTCCTGATAACGAGCAAAAGTGGTGATGAACATATAGGAGTGTTCAACGCCTCTCGCTTTTGCTTTTTCAAGTATTTGCGCCGCCTGCTCGTTTAGATTGACTTTTATAGTTGTCGCTTTTGCCACCTTAATGCCTCCTTTCTCCGGCTTTTTACTCTCGGCTTGTTGAATCCAAAAATGTCATGCGCCCGCGGTCGGTGCAAAGGAATGAGGGGCCGCGGTTGCAGCGAGGGCGCCCAAAACTTTTTGGGGTAGGGGGGGTATGCCGCGGCTGCCGCCCACCGCGGGAGCGGCGGGCAACAACGGATTTTTATTTTGTGAGCCACGGCTTAATTATAGAATGCGAATTATCCTTACTCCTTCGGGTGGCTGCGGCGAGTTGCCCTTAACGTGGGTCTTGGTCTGCTCGTGGCAGTTGAAGCAGCAGCTTGTGAGGTTGTCAAGGTCAAGCGCCAGATCAGGGAACTGATCGACAGGCTTGATGTGGTGTACGGTTGTTGCGAAGCGTGTGCAATTACTTGAAATGCGTAGCTGGCACAGGTAATTGTCGCGCTCGAGGGCCACTACCCTAAGATGCCGCCATTCCCTACGCACATAGAACCCTTGTTTTTTCAGGTCTGTTTTTTTATCCGTTTCTTATCCCCCCCTTACATCTCGGTTATTATTTCTGCCGTACTGTATGTTTTTTTGTCCCGGGTCATCATTTCAAGAAAATCGTCGCGGCTGAAATCAGATAGGCGGAATACCTCTTCGGGTTTCATGCCCAACTGTTTTCCTATCTCCTTTACGCTTTTGCCCTCGCCAAGCAGGCGCTTTACTATCGCTTTCATCGGGTCGAGCAGGTGCGTGCCGCGCGCACGGTTGTGGGTCACGGTTCCGTATACATCTTCGTTTGGGTCATCGTGAGCTACCGTTACTACTGGCACCCTGCCATTTAATTTGCGGATGAGCGGTTCCCGGCCGGATATGACCCAGCGGTGATACCCATCTATTATGGTATAATCCGGGCGCACCACTATAGGCAGCGTCCAGCCATTTGTGATTATGGACTGCATTAGCAGGCGTAGATTGTCCTCGGACACCTTGTTAGGGTTGTACCCATTAGGCTTGAGCAGGGTGCGGTCTACCCATTGCAACGACTGAAGCGGGGCAAATATATCAATCCTGCTCATTACCTGTCACCCCCGGTATCATTTTGCCCAACGCCACTAATATGTTTCTCTGTGGTACGGGAGCGAACGGCATACGATTTGTATATGCGAACATATATGGCTCGTAGGGAGCGGAGCTTGGGATCGCCGGCAATGAGCGCATCGTGCATTGCCCGGAAGTCGCGCTGCGTCATTATGCAGCAGGCCTTGATGTACAGCCGCCGATATTCTCCCGCAACCTTGCGGGTGGACGCGCTGCTGAAATGCCGCCCCGGCTCAATAAAGAGCATCTGCCGCACCAGCTCCTTGTAATCCTTTCCGGTATCGCCCTCCAGCGCCCGTCTATTATGTGTGCTTCGCTTGAACATTTCACTGTCCCAGTACATCATGGCAAGGTATGCGTTAGGCTCCCGCTTTTCTATCCGTGCCCACAGGTCGGGATCGGTTGCCGCGATATGACGCAGGCCGGCGCAACTGTCTGCGCCAAAGAAGTTGGATAGCCGCAGCCTGTTGCGTGCTGTCCCCGCCCGGTAAAGGTCAATATAAGCGTCGGGATAGTCGAGGCGATGCTCTTTTATGTATAGCCAAACATCACAGTCGTGCCAGTCATATATGGGGTAAATGGCGTTCTTGCCTGTGATGCCGTGCCTGGACAGGGTGAGCTTTGAGAAATATTTGGCCCTCTGTATGGATTCGGTTACGCGCACCCCTATTATCTGGATACCGTCTTTTGTGATTTTTTCGCAGAAGGATTGGAAATTCATCTGCCCGGGATACTTCACATACGGGCTGCGGAGTATCGCAAACGGCGGCGGTTTTCGTACCCACTGCTCTTCTTTGCCCGGTTCCCATGTTATCCAGCTCTCGTCATTCTGGAGCTGGTGGAAAGCAGAGACCTGCTTGAGCGGCAGGCAGCACCAACGGAATTCAACTCCGGCGTCGGTGAACCGCTTGTGCCAGCGCAGGGCCATGGCTTCCATGCTGTCATAGATGGCCTCCTCATCGATGAATATAACCGTGAGTTGCTTTGGGTTCACCGTACCGGCCCGTATTTTGTCGTATATGAGGCTTGCTAAGCAAAGCGAATCTTTACCCGCGGAGAAGGAGAAATACACCTTAACGCCGTTTGCAAACACATTGTCGAGCCTTTTGCTGGCGGCATCCACTACGGTCATGTTGCCATGTATGTGCTTCATAGCCATATCTTTTCTCCACACTTCGGGCAGAGCATGAATCGCTGCGGCAGATCCGGTTGGTCAGCGAGAGCGGACACGGCTTCTTCAGGGATAGCGGGAGAATCATTCCCGGCAATGGAGTGGGGAGCTTCGCTTTGTGTCGGTATTATCCGCTCCGCAGCATCGGCAAAGCTCTGATCTTCTTTTGCATACCGTTCGCCTGCCCTCTCCATCTCCTGCTTTGTATCGTCAGATATGATTCCGTAGCCACCCATCAGGGTATCGGCGGCGCCAACGTCTATCACCAGCGTTTCTAACAGATCTGCGTCATACCCCGGAATGTCGAAATCGTGGTCAAGCTCAAGTATTATTTCCTCAAAAGCTTGTAGATCATCGACTCCTAAGTTGAATATGCGGTTATCTGCAAGCATCAGCTTTTTCTTCCCGGCCTCGGTGAGCCCGGCCGCAACGTAACAATCGGCTTCGGTGCGGCCTAACGCCTCCAACGCCATGAATAGGCCGTTGCCTGCAAGTATAACGTTATCCTCATCTATGACGATGGGACGTATCTGCCCGAACATTTGAACCGACCGCTTAAATTCTTCAATTTGTTTGATAGAATGGTTGCGGACGTTTTTTTTCGGGCGATGCAGCTCCGATAGCTTTTTCTTTATTACCTTCATGCCGTCACCGCCCTTCGTAAAGATGCCAGGCTATGGCGGCGGTTATGCCCGCAAGTACGATGTACACCCTTATGACTCCCATAAGCGTCCATACTCCCATCACTCCCATGGCCATGACCATAGGCCACAACGCTATTGATGCGGCGTTTAGGGTAAGGCCAAGCGGGCGGCCGAAGGATACGTATATGCTGTACTGGAACGATGATAGGGATGATACGGCAATGAGCGTTATCAGCACCGCCTTTGCTATACTGAGAACCGGGCCGAAGCTCGTGAGGGAGAGTATGGCGGGAAACATCAGGTACACGCCGAACAGTATGCCGCCGTTTACGAATGCCCTGCGTATATCCACCTTGTGAGTGCCATCGGCATTGTCATCGTTATAATCCAATATCTCGAAGAAATAAGGGTATAAAAAAGCTCCCGGCACGAGCAGGAGCATTTTGTTGACGCCAACGGAAAGGCTTGAAGCATCGGCGCCTAAGGATATGGGGCTGAATCCGCTGCTGTAAATGGCTAACACCGTTACAACAAAGGCCAGCGCGTATACCGCTATCCAACTGATGTGATCGTGCAGCACGTTTCGTATCATGCCTCGATGCCACAGCATTACGATATAGGTAACGGCTACGGTAACGGCGAAAGCCGTTCCGAAATGCCGGCCAAGTGGCGTTTCAGAGAAAATCATCTGAATACCGTTAAGGCTTATCCACACCTGAAACGGGCACATTAGCCCGGTGATGGTACGCATAATCTTTGAGCGGAATACATCACGCAACTTGGGAATGCTGGGAGCCAATATTCCATATACGATGCAGGCAAGGGTATTGCCCAGCGACCAGAGCAGGAAGGGGAGAAGGCCATGCTTCTGGGCCATTTCTATTCCCATCATAAGTGAGCCTACTCCCGCCCACGTTGCGGCTATGGACATGGCGTAATAAGTCAAAGGGTCATTTTTGAATCTGGTTACGATTTTCACGTTATCTTCCTCCTATGATTTGTGCTTCAAACCGTTGGCGACCAGTTTGTGTTCTGCACCCGCGCAAGGAGCGGCGCGGCGTTATTATACCTCCAATCTTTTTGAAAACTAAATAGGCACCGCGGAAATCGCGATGCCTTGCGCTGATAGGATTTTACACATACACTATACCACATTTTGCACTGTACAGTAAATGCCCACTTTTTGCCCTGTTTTTAATCTGGGATTTTACACATACACTATACCACATTTTGTACTGTACAGTAAATGCCCACTTTTTGCCCTGTTTTTAATCTGAGATTCTACACATACACTATACCACATTTTGCACTGCACAGTAAATGCCCACTTTCTGCCCTATTCACCATCCCGCTCTATCCACTGTATCCCGAACAAGAGGGCGGAAAGCCGGGCGCAGGCCGAATCCAGGTCTTTATACACGGTGCGAACGTTTATGTTTTCTCGTATCGCTATATCTTCCGCGGAATCGCCGCTATCTGAGATGTACATCCCTTCAAGAACATTATACCTTCGAATTTCTTCCAAGCGATTGGAGGCATAGGCGATCTGCTGGTATTTAAGAAGCATAGCGTCAATGTGAGCTATCATGATGGCTGATCTGGCCTTGGAGGTCACGATTGCCCTCACGTCAACGGAGTTCCTTTCGGTTACGAAAGCCTGAAAGAAGTCGTAGTCCTCATCCTTCATTTCGGCCAGTGAGGTTATAGCGTCCTCTGCGTGAGCCTTGATCTCCCTATAATGGCGGAGTAGACGGCGGGTATCCCGCAAACGACGATCCTTACGCCGTTTGGAGTCCCTCTTTTTTTCTTCCAGATATCGTGTAGTGCCGGCGTCTGCTCCGATTTTTCCAGCTTTACGGGTTGCTATCTCGGCTGCAATCCTCGCCGCGTCCAGTGCCGACAGGGGCCTCCCCTCCATAACGGCAGCATCGGTCGCCGGAGACTCGCGGGGATGTTTGGGATTCATTCCGCCATTGCGGGGTGGGTTTTTGCTGTACATAATATACCTCCTTTACTTCCGTGGATCCCATTCGGCTGCCGCAGCCTCCGGGGTAGGGAACATGCGGGAAATGCGCTTGCACTTCGCGCATCGGCAATAATACGCCGTTTGGTGAAACACCCACAAATAATACTCGCTTATGGTTACAACGCCCTCGCTTCCGCAGTCAGGGCAGATGATGCGTGGTTTTTTCATTTAGCTTCCGCCTTTCCTTGCTGAATTTTGCCATTGTCAATCCTCCTGTTCTTCAAAGTAAAACGTCACCTTATGCGGCTTGGGCTCTATCATACCGAAACGGACGGCATTGCGATACGTTACGTTATCGCGCTGCAATACCTCGGGCCATCGTTCTATCGCCTGCCTGAATTTTTCCAATGTGAGGCTGCTCTTGTAATTATTGCAGCTTCGGCAGGAGGGCATCAGGTTCTCAATGGCGTTGAGGTCTATACCTCTGGCGGCGTAAGCTTCGGCAAATTCAAAGGGTATCAGGTGGTCGATCTGCATATTGAATATCGGGATTTCCGTGCCGCAATAAGCACAGTGCCTATTGTATTTGTTATGGACAGCCTTACGAATCTCTTTACCGAATCTCTTGCGCTTCATCACTGAACCTCCGTTCATTCTCTGCATCGATGTTTTTTACGGCCTTGAATGGGAATATGGTCGTACAGCTTATGGGCGGGACTATCTTATCTGGTATCACGCTTATATATATCCGCCCGGTTATGAGTATCAGCAACCGCTCCAGCAGCGAGGCTCTTTCACACATAATGAAATATTCACCGATACAAACATAGGGGACGGCCACTCCGGGAGTATCCTCCGGGGGCTCAGATATAGCTTCAGCATACTTAAACATCGTCGGTTTCATTATCCTGCCTCTTTTCCTTGTCTTTTGCCTCCGCCACCATAGCCTTGGCCGCTGCGTGAGGGTTCAGGAAGACCGTTTTCCCGAGCTCACCCATTTCTACATCCACGTAATACTTGGCCGGAGGAATCTCCTTTCCGCACCTGAATATCAGATCGCCATGGGTCGTGATCCGTATTTCCTCCACGAACCCTAAACTGCCATCGTTAAAATAGAGCTTGTCCCCAAGGTTTACTGGGAACCGCAGAGACGCCCGATATTCCCTTATCGCCCTGCACGCTTGCGCGTTGTAGCAGGTTAGCGCAAGAGAGCCGGGGGATACCTCGGCCTTTACGTCTATCACTGGGCAGTTTGCACATTCCTCCATGAAATCCACGGACAAAGAGGTGAATGGCAGGCCGTCGATATGCGTGACATCTATATGCTTTGCCATTCAACAACACCTCCGCTCTCACGCTTGCGCCTCATAAGGTATCGGGCGTATTCGTCCATTGCCTTATTGGTGAAGTACATTATCTCAAACATCGTAATCCAAGATAAAGCCGTGCCACCCAACGGGAAAAAACTGTACTGTTCCGCTCTCGAATACCAGCGAAGCACTCCAATCTTGCGTTCCGCCCTGTCGTATATGCCGTATGTAGCCGGAAACATCTCCGGGGTTTCGTTTTTTACCATTATCTCTTGAAAGCTACCGTTTTTCATTCGTATGGCCCTCCATGGCTTTTTTTAGATCCTCCTTGATGTAATACCGCTTGTGGTACGCTTTGCACAGACGCTCACACTCCGCTCCAAACCAAGGCCAATCTATATCTGACGGGGCATAGTTCATTTTCCCTATGTTGTACAGATCAATGAACGGAAAGTGCTTGATGAGCTCAAATATGGCCTGCGGGTCTATTACGGGCTCACATGAAACCCATGTGTTTATATGCCGCTCCTGGGCAAGAAACAGGGAGTAGGCCCGTTCCGAGGGCGGGTCCGCATATGGTTCTCGGGCCTTTGCAGTCCCTTCCCAGCTCCCTATGCTTACTCCGAACCAGTCCCCCGGGCCAAGCAGGTCAAAGTCCCTCATGGCTCTGGAGGCGCCTTTCGTGAGTATCTGCACAAACCCCCCGCCGTCCTTGATTGCCTTTATGACTTCGCGAGTGATTTGCGTATCCACGGGTGGGGCAGGATAGGGGTCGCAGGAGAAGCACAGATTCACCAGCTTTCCGGCATACTCGCCGCTTCCCATCTGTCGTTTTACCGCTTCAAGTATCCCCGCGCGGGGGCTGACGTCGGTGAAGTCGCGCCCCCAGCGGTTAGCCATTTTTCTGGCATAGCAGTAGTCGCATCCGTGGTTGCACCCGGTATAGACGTTTACTGCGTAACTGCAATATTCTCCGGCTCTGCCTTTTGGCTTATAGATTGCCTGCATTACTGTTCCTCCGATTCCGACTGGTTGAACACTTCATGGGTGCCGTCCAGCATGGCAAGCTCTTCATCAGAGATTTCGTAACCAAGGCTTTCAAGGTATGCGTACATTTCGCGCAGCTCAACGTTCTCATAATGGCTGTTGTCCCAGCGGTGGCATCGTAAGTTACGGGAACTCTTAGCGGCGAATACCAGATTAGCAAAAAACTTGCAGTCTGCCTCCTTCGCTTTGAGCTTGAGTTCCTCAAATATGGCTTCTTCCTGCTCATCGTCAGCATCGTCAGGGATGGAAACGGCGAGTACGTTGAGATAATCACTATCGCTGATGTAAAATCCTTTGTGCAGCGCTGTTTGGCAGGCCCACTCTGCAATGGACGGCAAGCGCTTTTTCGCTTCGGCATTGGATAGATTTTCCATGAATTCGTCCCGCAGTTCCATCATGCGCGTTTCGATCTCCACAATACGCTTATCCAACTGCTTTCTCCGCTCCTCCGCAATGCGCCGGGCCTCTTCTTCGGGGGAAGGGGCTTCTTCGGTTTTTTCCCGATAAAGCGTAAGCCCCCAGCTCTCGACCTTGTAAAAATATTTGATTTCACGCGAATCTTCAGGAATCGTGAAATCATCGGGGGCGCCATACAAGCTCTTTACATATCTCAGTTCCTTTGTATCGTCTGTTTTAGTTGCGAATGTCTCGAGCAGTTCGAGCCACCTTTTGCGCCTCTTGTCGGCTTCCTGCTTGTCTATGGTCTTTTTCAGCTCATAATTGAAGTTGGCGGTGCCGACGTGTTCGAGCACCTTGTTTCGGGTTTTGATGTCATCAATGCCATCGAGGGCGGCAAAGTCCATGAGCGTGGCTCCGCGCTCCGATGCGGCGGCGAATTTTTCTTTATCCAACTCCAGAAGTTTTAGCCTGCGGCGAACCGTGGACGCAGAGAACCCCGTTTTATCCGCAATGGCCTCGGCGGTGTCGCCCAGATCCATCATCATCTGGAAGCCCTGGGCCTGCTCATAAACGGTGAGATCGCTCCGCTGCATATTCTCCATGAGCATGGTGCGGACCTGCTCCTGCTCGGTCAGGTGAGATATAACACAGGGCACCGCTTCAAGTCCGGCCATTTTCGAGGCCTCCAACCGCCTGTGGCCTATTACCGCAGTATAGCCGGAGTTTTCGCCCACATTCGGCACAACCGTCAGGTTTTGGAGGACGCCGTTCTTGCGGATGCTTTCGGAGAGCTCCGTAAGATCTCCCAAGTCTTTGCGGGGGTTGTTGGGATGAGCTGTTATCTCGTTTACGGGAATGTATATGATGGTTGCATTTTCACTAAGGTTATTCATTGGGTTGCTCCTTTCTTCGTCTATGTGGCTGCCGCCAATAGCGGCGTAGTCAGGTTGGGAAGATATACCCCGGGCTGATTCATCACTTCATCGTATGCTGCTTTGCCCTGGAACTCATCGATGACAGCCTGTGCATCGGGTGACATATCCTCGTAGCGTCGTTTGCCATAGTCCGGGGGAAGCCAGTTGCGGCTCCGTGCGCCGTAGATGTTCAATATATCCACTATTCGCTGTTCATGGAAAACGATGTGGCAGGTGCCTTTTTTGTAGAATGTAACGGAGAAGTATTTGCATTGGATATTCTTTGTCTTGCCGCTGCCCTCCGCCAGTTTTAATGCAGCACGCAGGCTATATTCAGTAGTGGCCCCTTGGTCGAGATAATCCAGCACCTTCTCAATATCTCCGAGGGTCGTGTAGATATGATAAGTATCCAGTTCATTATGCCGCCACGATGAGTAGGAGTAAAATCCGTTTATGGGAAGTATGACCTTGCGGTTAATCTTGTGAGCCTTATTGGTGGCCCACCCATTGAAATAATGGATATTCTTCCCACATTCGGGATACCATGTGTGCTGGCTGGACATCCGATCGAACAAGCCGTTAATGGCGGCATGGACGCCGGATGTCAGGGAGGCATTCAACTCGCTTACTATCTGCTGTATGTTGAACTCCGAGAAATCGTAGTCCGCCATCTTATCCACACTACCCCGATATTCTTGCAGTATAGAGCTGGTGAACCGATCTGTGAGCTGCGGCATTTGGAACAGTTTATTCCAGTATTTGCCTCGGACACGACGCATATAATCGTTTACCTCAGCGTTGCCAATATGGTCTTTGACGTGGCCTCCTATGGCAATCTGCACCGTGTAATGCGTGTCTGCGGTACTGCCACTTTCTATATACGGCCGCATGGCGTTGAACTCACGGAACAGGGATAAGGTGGCGTCAACCTCGATCTGGTACTGTGATATAAGCTGGCTGACAAGGCCACCGCCCACCATGGCAGTAGGCTGTTCAGTGTCAACGTCAGTATCATTCCGGGCTTTGTGCAGACGGTCAAAGAATTCAGAATCGAAAGTCTTGGCCGGGATATTGACGTATACGATAGCGACTTTCACATCACTTCGACGCTCGGCGCGTTTAAAGGCGTCCTTGACAAAGATAATCTTTGCCCCAAGCTCAGCCAGCTTTTGTGACAGTAATTGCCGGGTGTTGGTATATGGGTTCCGTATGGTTTCGGCATTCACGAGGCAAACTATCTGACCGCCGTTCTCCTGCATCTGCAACGCTTTCAAAAGGTGTTTATCGCCATCGGAAAACGGCGGGTTCATCAGTATAAGGTCGTACCGCTTCCTTGTGTTGTACGTGAGAAAGTCATCATGCACCACCCGGAATCCTTTGCCAGTGAGTACATACCGCAGGTTCTGATCCCTCTCAATGCAGTCTGCGTCAAAGCCGCGCTCATATCTTTTGCTGCGCAAGGTGCCGTTTTTAGCATACCCCAGCAGATCGCCCTTGCCGGCGGAGGGCTCAAGGATGGAGCGGATTTTTATCCAATCTACCAGGGCTATCATCTGTCCCGCCAGCTTGCTGGGCGTGGGATAGAATTCTGTATTATCACTCGCCGGCAGGTATTCCGCTTTGGCCTGATAGGGCTTTCTTTTCGCCTGCCACTCTTTATATATCGCCCACTTGGCAGCGTATAGGGTTGGGCATGAGCGCACATAATCGGCCGCACTGTCAGGCGACGGGTAATAGCAGGCAGTAAACTGTGCGGAGCGGGACAGGGATATTTCCCCTATCCGCTGCCCCGCAAAGTTAACAAACATCTGGGACTTGAGATTCTTGGTGTAAAAGTCCTTTTTACGGACTATCTCAATCGATGGATAACGCTGTCCCATGGCAGCCTCCTAAAACTTCTGGACGAAATCCAGATTTGACATTGATATTCCGTTTTTGATGATCTGCATAACATCCCCGTGGTTTCCGTCGCCCGTACAGGTGCCGATATAGTATTTGGTATCACCGGCGGCGTTGATCTGAGCTTTGACTACTCCTATGGCGGGGCCTTCCTTCGGGTGCAGAAAAGCGGCTTTCTGAGGTCGGGGATATTTGACTTCGGTATCTCTGACAAGGACCTTCTCAAAGCACTTGTTGCAAAAGGGGAAAGCGGTTGATGTCATCTTACCGCAGCGTACACAGTATCCCATTATTCGCCCTCCTCATCGTCTATCTCTATTGCGTTAGTTACTTCTATTTCGTCCGGGTCATATACATCGCCTTCCGCATCGGCAGCCGCATTCTGGTAGTTGAACAGGTTGGGCTCATAATCGTCTATTCTGCGTATGCAGTAACACTGTTCCGCCCTGTCCCATATAAGCTCAAACTTGGCGCCGCCTACATACCCGGAGCGGGAGTCCTCCACCTTGATAACGCTCTTTATCTTGTGGCTGATCTTGGGTATGATAATGTCTCTTTTGGCCGCATACGCCGAAATCTTAGGGTCTGGGGCGGAGTCTTCGCTGAAGGATATGTTGAACGTCACGGCTATGGTGGCATCCAAACTGCCCTTCTGCTCCATGGTCTGGATAGTGCCCTGAATGATGCTGTCAAAATCGTGCTTGAACTGGTTAAAGGTATCGCTGGTAAGGTTTAATGCGTAATTCATATTGGCCTCCTATATGTCTTCTATCACGATGTCAACCCGGGGAATGGCAGAGTAGAACTTCTGCACTCGGGAATCCACTATCTGAGCATCGTCACGGTATGCAACACCGTTGAGCGAATCGCAGACAATTTTGAGTATGTTGTCGGTATCAGGCGTTTTTATGGGTCGTAGGGCTCCCGATTCCATGGCTGCCTTTACTCGTTTGCTGGCGCTCTTTGGTATGCCGTAATATGCTACCAGCGATATGCTCAACTGCGCCCGGTCATCAAACCGTTTATCGCCTGTCTGCCTGCGATATTCGGTAATCACAAGGTTCTCATACAGCACCGTCTTGTCGGGGGTGCGGGTAATGGTTCGGCCATTGGCAATTCTGGAAAAACGAGGCCGGCCTTTGCCCTGAGGTTCGCCGAATACGGAAAATACAGTTTTCATCCGGTGCTCTCCTTTTGTCCTTGCTTGTAAGTCCCATCCGTAAAATCGCGCATCACACACTTTGCCGCTGCCCAATAAAGCGGGAGCGTGAGGGCGAAATACTCGCCGCCTATGGCCTTATAGCCGCGGGTCGTATACGCTATGGCGCTCCACCATCGGAAAAGCAGGATTGCGCCTAACAGCGTAACGACGGCCTTAATGGTTCGCCTCGCGGGGCGAGTGCAACGATAGCGTCTGTTTTTCATCGTGCGTATCTCCTTTCTCGGGCAGCGCCGCCCGTACTGCCGGGGGCAGGGTTGACATTCGGGCCTTGTTCGCGCAGCGGTTTGCGTAGATTTTCAGAAAGTGCGCCCGGTCGGCCATTGCGTTCTCGCTGAGGCACAGATCCGTCCAGCCCAACTGCTTAACGACGAAACGCACATCTTCCGGCATGGAAGCGAGAGCTTTGTCGGGATTGCTGTGGCCATAATCGCGGATTGCCCGGGCAACATACCCCCATGCCGCAGTGAGATCCGGCATTGGCGGCGACAGCGCCCACTTGCGGATGTCGCTTATCTTTGGGGGATACGGCGATTCGGAAATATGCGCTTGCAGCGCGAGGATCACCCGCTCATACGGTATGTCGCCGAGCATTGCCGCCCAGATGTTCACTGCGTCCATGTCCGCCGAGGAAAACCCTTTTTCTCCGGGATACGCCGAGGTGATCGCCTTGAACAGTTTTACAACGTCACTCTTCTGCATCGCCGTTGCCGCCGTTTCCCCAACAGCCCTCTTCCTCCAAGCACTGCTGGTAAAGCCGTTCAAGATTGCTGCTTGCCGCCGTAGCGTTTACGGTGCCTTCGATGGCCTGCTCCCATCGCCGCTGGTTGAGGAAGGTGGCCGGGTGCGGTATAAACTGCCCGCCGTCCTTTGTCCATTGCGGGGTGGCGGCATATATCAACACTCCCTTGATGATTTTTTCTGCAAGTGCCGGCGACGGCTTCAGCTTATCCCATGCTTTACGGGCGTTCTGCTTGGATTCCTTCCGCGGATAGATCTTCCAGAAGGAGTCAAAGCTGTCCTCAATGTCCTCATCGTGCTCGACACCCTCCCCCTGTGGGGGGGTAGGGGGGGTATTAGTATTAACTGTGTTACATAACTGTGTATTAACTGGTATTGCTTGGGACATTTTGTCCTCTTCCATTGGGACATTTTGGCCTAATGCATTGATACCAAACGTCGCAATGCATTTACCTTTTTCGGTCAGTGCATACCATAGCGTTCTGTCCATTGCCACCCGGTTATAGTTGCCGGTCATTACAAGGCCGTTATTTATCAGCGTAGCAAACGCAGATTTGATTTGCCTTTCTCCCATGTAGGGGAACAGCATCTTATACGCTTTGCGGCTGTTGTATGTCCAATAGGTGCCGTCGTGGTAATGCTCGTTGTTGGCTTCATTCTTCTGTATCCAGAACACCAGATGGTTGAATATGATAGCGGCGCTTATGCCGTAGGCATTGGCTATCTCGGTGTCAAATGCGTGCTGCATGGTAACCTCCTTTTAGAACGGCAGATCTTCATCGTCCATATCGATTGGGGTAAATCCTTCCGGCATACCCGCTTCGCCTGAGCTTGACGGGCTTGCCGCATTTGTCCCGCGCTGATCGTCCTTTTTGCTGTCGCCAAAGTAAATGCTATCGACTCGTACCTCCCAAGATATCCGCTTGTCCCCGTTCTTGGCTTCCCATTTCCGGGATTCAAGGCTGCCTGACACGATGGCCATGCGCCCCTTGCTGAAATACCTGCTTATAAACTCGGCGGTGGTATTCCACGCCACACATTCTACAAAGTCGGTTTTTTTATCCCCCGCCTTGGGCTGGTAGTCGCGGTCACAGGCGAGGGTGAAGGATAGAACGGCCTTTCCGCTGGGCGTGTATTTCAGCTCCGGGTCACGGGTAAAGCGGCCCATAATGGCAATACGGTTAAGCATCGTCTTGCTCCTCGGGTGATATGGGATAGGCATTGTCAAACACGTATTCTGCCATACTGCGGAAATTGTAGCTTTCTACGTTCTTGAACAGCCTGTACAGAAGGGCCATCATTTCGTTTGAACGAATAAGAGTTCTGTATTCTTCGACGGTAATGGTAACGGTGCGGATGTTGTCAAGCCATGCCTCCTGCGCCACCGGATAGCTGGGGAAAGGCTCCAAACAAGGTGTTTTACTTTCGGGTCTTAGCATATCAATAGTCTCCTTTCGTTTCTTTTGAGCATATAAGTATAGTCGAGATACATTCTTCCACATCGAACATACCGATGTGGGTTTCGCTTACCGGGAGCCCGAGCTGCTGGGCCAATCATAGATAAGCGGCGTTGCGTTTTCCTTTGAACCGCCCGGCCTTCCAGAGGGGGTCAAATGCGGCGTGTGCGGCCTTTTTCCATTTTCTCAAGCTCGCATCCGCCAACCTGCCTAACGGCTCGTCTGTGCCGCGGTGAACGCCCACATACGCATCACAGTTTCGGCATAGGTAAGCCATTCCGTAGCTCCTGCCGTAGATTACTTTGCTGTCAACGTATTCAGCCTGCCGGCCGCAATACGGGCAATATACGTTCCTCAACGCCATTCCTCCTTATACCGGGCTATCTGCTCCGGCGTGTCCGTTTCAAGGCCAAGCTTTTTTGCTTCGTATATGGCCCCGTCTATCAACCGTGACATCTCCTTGCTGTCCATATCGCTGCTGTGCTTGTATACGAGGTAGCAGTTAAACAGTTTCCCACCCTCTTCCACCTGCTTGAATATTCGGGTATACGGGTAAATGCGGGATACATCTATGGAGACCGGGAGCTTAAAGCCGATTACCTCGCCGGATTCTTCTCGTGCAACAGCCCCGTAATCGACAACCAGCAGCCGCTTTACTTCGTCATCGCCGAGGTTTTGAGCCTCGGCGATTTTGTTAACGAGCACGTGGAAGTATGCGTTTGCGTCCTTGCTTCGCGGTTCGCGGTATTTTACGATCTCCACCCGAATATCGGAGCTTTTCAGGGCGTCGTATTTCTCGCGGAAATCAGCGTCCACCTCCAGCGTTATGCGCTGCTTCTCGTTGAGCCCTAAAGCGAGGTCGATAAGCCGCCCCTTCATTTTGCACCCCAATTCTCCTCATAGGTTTTCATGAGTCCCATGTACTGGATGGATCTGAGGAATTCTGCTATGATATCTTCGATGGGCCGGGCCATGCTGCGAGTATAGGTTTCCTCATACAAATCCTGTCCGTCTGATAACAGATAGGTGAATCGCTGCGCTTCAGGGACAAGAGCCAGATACATCGGATGCTGTGCGCTGTGCAGGTACTTCCCTGCGAGGTAAACTGTGCTGTCATTGAAACTCTTGGTAGAGAACTTGACGTCATAGATGGTTCCACACTGCAATGCGTCCAACACCCCGTATAGCAGCATAGGCTTCCCGGATATGGTCATATCCCGCTGTGCTTTGATTTGAGTGGGCGCATTCATGAACCTTGCAGCTACCAGTTGTATGCCTCTTTCCCATTTCTTGTGAGAGGTACGCGCTTCCCCGGAAACGACCTTATACACCTCATTCTCAAATTCAATCCCCTTCCGCATATTCTCATTGGATTCCTTTGGTTCCCGGCGCAGGGTTTTTAGAAATTCTTCCTTGGCTGTATCTACAAACTCATTTCGGCAGGAATAGATATAATCCCATGAGGAAATGAGGCTTTGCGTTATAAGCAGACGCTCCATTACTCAGCCTCCTTCACACGATATTCCTGTGCCTCCTTGTCCCACAGCAGGTTCAGTTCCTTAGCCTTTACTTTCAGCAGATTAGAGGCTTCTGTTTTGGAGGTCATGGCATGGTTGAGGGTAGGCAAATGATGGGCGGCCTTGGTAGCGTCATCAACCGTGCTGATGCCTTTAATGATTTCAAGCACTTGCTTCATCACGGTGTTGTACTGCTCCCGAACAGGCGCAAAAGCTTCATTGTCCGCGGCGATATTGGCACGTGCCTGTGCAAAGAGTTTGGTGAGAAAATCGTTTTTATCGGCGGGGCCAAGGCTCGGTATCTCATATCGCCCTTCGATGCCATGGCAGCCCTTGGCGAAAAACTCCTGCTCGGGAGTAAAACTTATATACCTCTTGTTGCCGAGCATCTGCATATATCCACCGAAATCACATGGAGTCCATACGGTATTGCGTGAAGAACCCTCGCATATAAGCCTTTGCTGGGGGATGCCGTCCTTGTCCTTCTGTTCGTCAGAATGAAAAACGTAAATAAGGTTTTTATTCATGATGTCTCTTATCAAACTGGTAAATCTGGCGAATTCTACCTTTACGGCGCCATAACCGCTTTGAGATATGCCGCCCTTCTTTTTCTGGTTGCTTGCCGGGTCGCTTCTCATCGCCCAATCCTGTAGAAAGGATATAAAACTACCGCCGGTATCGATGATAAGGGTCTGGCAATCTTTTACGATGGGGGACTGGAGATCATCAAGCACCTCCTCATAGGTCTGGCACTCTATCGTGGTCTTGCGGTGATACGCTTTCACACGGGATATACCCCGGTCAAAATCGATGATAACCGGGGCGGGCGCCGACAGGGCAAGAGTGGTCTTGCCCAAACCGGGGGAGCCATAGATAATCATGGAGAATTTCTTGTCGGTGAAGGTCATTTCTTCGGGCTGTCGTATCATTGTGCAATATCTCCTTATTTCAGATTTTTTGATTTGTTCATGGGGTGAGAAACTCACGGGTAACGGAAATGCGTTCGTGGCAGAAGTGTCCCAGATTGCCGTTCAACATCCCCGAGGCCTTAAACTGCTCCTCCGTGTACCAAAACGCGCAGTTCACGCATCCGCTTTTTCTTTTAGGGTGCATGAGATTAAAAATCTCAACGGCCATCGATAGATTATCGGCCTCAACCTCTGACCATCCTCCACGGAAAGGAAACTCCTCATCCGTTCCGTAAGTGAAGTAAAACTTTGCCATTACTGTGCCTCCTTTTTAGATTCGGGTTCTTTTGACTTGAGGTATTCGATTACTGCATCGTGCATCCAATCCTGGGTGGAGGCGTACCCGTCTGCCTTTAGGGCCGTTTGCAAACGGCTGTAAAGGCCTTTTTCCAGCCTGCCGTATATACGACATGGCATGGTTCTGTTATCGTGGCTGTGGGGCTTTGAGGGCTTTATGGGGTATATTAGAAAATGCGCGCGTATAGCGTCCTCGGCCTCCTTGCAAAGCTTTATGCCATACTGTTCGGGACGCTCCACCTTTGAGTGAAGCTGTGCGTCATACCGGGGGAAGATGTTCCTTATCACCGGGACGACATCTTTGATCATGATAGGTGGATCCTGTGATTTTCGCATATCTGTTATCCACATAAGACTACCCCCTTGACGCAGATAAAAAGCTCTGATAAACTGAAGGTGTTCAATAGAGGCTTGTCCCGGGGCAACGGGGCGGCCTCTGTTTCTTTTTCGATGGAATCGGTAGCGTCCGTGGCAGACATGGCTGCCGGCAATATACAGTCGCAGCGCTCATCAGGGTCGAGGTGTGCCCCGCAATCAGGGCAGACGCGATAGTACATAGGTCACTCTCCTTTCTCGTTTATATCTTCCAGCCCGAAATAATCGAGCCAAAATCGTTCTCTGCGTTTTTCTATCGCGGCGTCTTCCGGGTAACGCCCCAGCCGCCGCAGCACAGATGTTGCACATCGGGGGCAATACGCCTGATTCAGAATGGGAATAAGCGTGATGCTTTTGAGCCCTCTCATGTCTTGCAGGCATTCGTCGCAAACCGGGATGGGGTTATGGGAATATTCAGACAGCTCCAGCCATGAGATATCCAGATATGCGGAGCCTCTTGGTGTGCGGTGGAATGTTGCCATGGGTACCTCCTATCCGGCAGCGGCGATACGCTTCCATAGAGGACAGGGCATCGTCATAACCTTGTAGCCAAGTGCTTCGAGCTCGGTGGAGCGGTCGTAGCTGTCCACGTCATGCGCCTGCCGGGTGATGGCATTGGCCAGACCATATAGCGACAGGTCTCCGCCGTTTATCAGATGCCCGAGTATGCCGGAGCTTTCCGCTTGATTTATCCCGAACTCCTTTGATGTGAGCTCGACCACAGTGGGGACGGCGGAAGCCTCTATACGGGCGTCGGTGGCAGCGCGCATCTTGTCTACCAATTTTGCGAACACCGCTTCGGTGACGGCGGCCTTTACCACGTCCTCTATCTTCATGAGGAACGCCTTGTCATCCGCTTCGATGGTCTCGTCCCGGTAAATGCTGTAATCAACGTTGTCAGCCTCGTTTGCACGACCAACATGGTATTTGCGTACGCCGCTGTCCTCCGCGATCATGCCATTGCTGCACACAAGCCGGTAGATAAGCGGACGGACGTTTACACTTCCCATCCCCACTTCCGAGTTGGATATGACCAACCCGGCCTGCACGACATCGCCCTTGGATATCTCTGCGGTTATTCGGTCGCTGACCACCTTGATGTACATGCGGCGATCAGTGAGCTCACAACTCTGCACCGACGCGCCCTTCATCGCCCCGATTATGGGCAGCACCGTTTCGGCGACCTCATAGTTGTCTATACAGCGGTATCGGTTAGAGAGAAACGCCCTGGCGGTGTCATCGAGCGTACGCACCATGCGCGTCTGAGGTGTTGTATCAAACCAGCTATTGACGTTGGCGACCAGCAGCTCCGGGTTCTCGGTTCTCATCTTGTCGTAATACTTCGCGGGTATCCCGAGGGACTGGCCTATCTGCCTATGGGCTATGTCGTTGATGTGGAGGATGCCGCTGTGCGATAGCTCGTTCGCCGGGAAATGCAGGACGGGAGCATCGTCTTCCAGCCTCATGCTGAGTAGTGATGTGTCTATGAGATAGTCTTTCTTTGTTCGCGCCTGCCTGTCCAGTTCCATGGCAAGCTCCTGCAAGGTTCTTCCGTGTTTCATGTTGCCCTCCTGTGTGTTTAATCAATTGGTGAAATATGCTTTGGCAAAATATACTTGACCTGTTTGCCGGTGGCGCGGTGCAGTTCTCGATTATTACGCCTGTTATTGGCGTATAACTTGGTCATAATATACGCCATAATTAGGCGTAAGTCAACACTCAAAAGGAGTATTTATGTTTAATGACCGTCTTCGTTCTGCACGAATCTATCGAGGCTATACGTTGCAAAGAACCGCTGATGCAATCGGTGTTCCATTGCGTGCTCTTCAAAAGTATGAGAGCGGAGAAATTGAGCCAAACTTAAAGCTATTGGTTGATATGGCTACCTTTCTCGATGTGCCTACCGACTTTCTTCTTGGTCGGGACGATTATTTGAAAGCTCTCGGAGTGTACGTTGATGTACCAAAAGAAGGTCCTCCAAGGCGTCCCAAATTTCAAACGAACCGCCAATCTCCGCATACTCAATCTTCTGGTAATGCCGAAGAGTGATTCCTAACGCATCCGCTACCGCCTGCTGGGTCAGCCCTTTAGCTTTCCGTGCGGCTTGCAGCTTTTCTCTCATGCCCTGCTCCCTTCCTCCTTTGCCCTTGCTTCTGTCCTCTTCCATGTTGCCCCCCTATACGTTGCCACATACATATTGTATGTAATTCTTTGTTTTAACTATATGGTACAATTTGTATGTTGTCAAGTACTCTGGGAGGTTGACTATGTTTAATAAACGATTACGTTCCGAACGAATGAGGGCGGGGCTTACTCAGCAAAAACTATCTGATGCCCTGAACGTTTCGTTGGTCACTCTCCAGAAGTACGAGCAAGGGACAAGGGAACCGTCGTTTGATTGTTTGGTGCGAATTGCTGATATTTTGGACACGTCTACCGATTATCTGCTTGGTCGTGACGATTGGCTGAAATCTCACGCAGCATCCGCTGATGAACCCCGGTAATGTCCTCTAACATATCCCATATCTCAAACGCCCCCGTTCTCGTTCCCTGCTCTATCTTTTGGTAATAAACAAGAGAAACGTGCAGTATATCCGCTACCGCCTGCTGGGTCAGCCCCTTAGCTTTCCGTGCGGCTTGCAGCTTTTCTCTCATGCCCTGCTCCTTTCCTCCTTTGCCCTCGCTTCTGTACTCCGCTTCCATTCCTGAAAGTGCGCTTCCGCTCCGGGCTGGGAATAGAATTCTGTTATCCCTTTGTGTGCGGCTGCCATCAGACTATTGATCTGGCACTGCGAAATCTTGGTCAGGTCAACCGTGAATGCATCTTCCGATACTTCGGTCAGTAATACTATCTTCTTCATGGTGGTCTCCTTTTGTTTTGATTAGTGATTTGTGGAGATATACGAGGTAGTTGTCCCTTCCGTGCCGTGAACAAAAATGGGTATTCCAACTTCGTGGTGGATAGGCGTCTTAGGTCGCCCTCTCGCACTCCATTTCCCTTACCGCTTTTCCCGCTTCCATTCCGGCGATAAAGACCTTCACTTTCTGAACTTCATCAGCAGAGGAAAGACGCTCTACCTTACGCAGTAAATCCTGCTTTTCATCTAACTGAGTTTTCATTTTTTTCTCCTTTCTTTGACTTAATCAAAGTTTATCACTAACTGAATCAAATGTCAATATTTACTTTCATTGACTTAGTTGTATTTTTGGTGTATCATCTTAGACGAGGAGGTGATACAATGTCTTTAGGTCAGCGGGTACAAACCATATTGAAAGAACGGAAAATCAAGCAAGTCGAGTTTGCAAGAACACTTGGAATAAGCGCAAATTACGTTAATTTGATTGTAAATGATAAAAAAGAAACCATTTCTGATACTCTTGCAAAGTTAATAGAAGAAAGCTATGGATATTCCGCACAATGGGTTCTTGACGGGAGTGGCGAAAAACTATCCACAAACGAGATGACCGCCGAAAAATCAGAAATACTCAAAAAAATTCAGAAGATGTCCAGTAGTGAAGTCCGGGCAGTATTGGCATTTGTAAATACCTTGGACAGCATGAATAAAGAAAAGGGGGAGTAACCCCCCTTTTCTTCCCAATTTTTGAGCGGTAAAAAGAGAGTTGATTTAGGGGCTATCCACCATAAAGTTGGAAGAGCCACAAAAATAGCTAAATCGTTCTCGTAAACATACCATCCCTTTCCACATCCTACTTTTTTGTGAGCTTTGAGCGTCCCAGAACGAACCCAACGGCGAACTGTTTCGATGTGAACTCCGTATTTTTTAGAGATTTCTTCCAGCGAATACTCTTTTTCCAATACTTGTACCTCCTTTAAATAAGTGTTGCGTCATGTTGAGTTGTGATATATACTCAAATTGCAGGAAGGAGAGAATGCACACAAACCTGAGCAAATGTTGTGTAGTGTTGGGTGTTGTTTATATGGTACACAACATTACCCAACGTGTCAAGTATTTTGTTGTGCTTTGTGGCGAGTATGTTTTATGAAAAGTTTGAGCATTTGTGTAATCTAAGAAAAGTTAGTGCTTCTGCTGTTGCTGAGGCTATAGGATTAAACAGAAGCTCGGCAACCGATTGGAAGCATGGTTCAGTACCTAAAACCAAAACAATAGCAAAACTGTGTGAATATTTCGCGGTACCATTTGATTATTTTGAGGATCGTGAAACTGACGGAAAAAAATGGGGAACAATTATATTTAGAGAAAGGCTTTCAAAGGTTTTATTGTCAATAAATCCAGAAACTGCTATAGCCTCTGGCATTGACATTGAAAGAATGCAGCAAATAGCTGAAGGAATTATACCGATAACATTTGATGCTGCCTGCAATGTAGCGGGTACACTTGGAGAATCACTGGATTATTTATCAGGACTTATTGATGAAGAAGATTCCCCAGTTTGTGGTATGCTTATACAGCAACACTTCACTTTGTACAATCAATTGACAGATGAGCAGCAGAGGCTGATTGATGCTCAGATAAAAGGGATTCTTCAAGAGAAATAATATACTCCTGTTCTTCTTTCGTTAAGAATGAAAAAGCAGTAACGGAATAAACTATGCGCAGCATCTCCTCATTCGAAAATAAGGGCGTGGATTTATTATTAGAATCTGAGATCATAACAACTACTCCTTCATATCTGATAAAGCTATTGTAGTGTAATTATTGAAAAAACGGATGGAATTGTTGGAAAATATCAAAAATGGAGGCGTTTGCTATGAGTAAATTCCAGAGGATTTTCAAAAACCTAAGAGAACAAAAGAATATGACGCAAGAAGAGTTGGCAAAAGCCTTGGGTGTCTCAAAAAGCACAATTGGTATGTATGAGAGAGGGGATAGGGAGCCGAATTATGAAAAGTTGGAAGTGATTGCCGATTATTTCAATGTAAATATGAGCGACCTGATCGATAGCAAAAATACTGCGAGTGAGATGTTGCCTGCTTCGAAAATTGGCGTGAGGTCACATACTGTGGCTGAAAGACTAAATGAAGTAATGACAATCCGGGGGTTAAAACAGGCTGATGTCCTTAATCTTGCAAAACCATACTGTGATAAATATAAAATCAAACTCAGTAAGAACGATTTAAGTCAATATGTCTCTGGGAAAGTGGAACCTCGACAAAGAAAAATTGCCATACTGGGGATGGCACTATCGGTATCCGAACTATGGCTTATGGGATACGATGTACCAATGGAGAAAACATACGATTATTCCAGCATTGTTTCAAATAGTGGAGCGGATGAGATAAATCAAATATTTGCCTCCTTATCCCCAGATAATCGCGCCAAATTAGTTGAATTGGGACACCTTTATCTAACCGCTCAATACAATACCGAAGAAAAGAAATGAATTCTTTCTCCTTGTTGTTAGGTAGGTGATATATGGTGGCGACGACAGCAGAACGACTAAAATATCTGATGGAAGCCAGAGGGTTAAAGCAAGCAGATATTGTCCGCATGGCACAGCCATAACGAGAGTTTATAATAATCTGAGGATTAAGAGGTGCCAATTATGGCGGTAAGAATGGCGACTTTCTCGAAAAGGCTAAGAACAGCCATTGATATGCGAGGTATTTCTCAAACTGAACTGGCTAAGAAAACAGGTATTAGCAAGTCCAGTATTTCACACTATTTAAAAGGTGATTGGGAAGGAAAGCAAGATGCAGTTTATGCACTGGCTTTAGCATTAAATGTATCGGAAGCTTGGTTAATGGGATTCGATGCAAAAATGGAACGGGGAAACAATCTCACCGCTCCCCAGTCTACTGACGATATGGATGAAATAAATCAAATTTTTGCTTCTTTATCTCCAGATAATCGCGCCAAATTAGTTGAACTGGGACACCTTTATCTAACCTCTCAGCACAATAGCGAAGAAAAGAAATGAATTCCTGCTCCTTGTCGATAGGAGCGGATACGTCAGAATTTTTACCCTTATCCATAGCGCGGCTCCTTTACAGTTTCATTGATTTACACTAAGCATACTCTAAACAGACCTGGAAACGTGCGTTATTGTTGGAAAATATCAAAAATCGTTGTGACAGAAATTAAGGACAGAAGGTAGGGATTTTACACAAAAAGACAAAGAAAGAGAGGGTATTGTTATGAAAAGAGAAGCAACGGGATTGGGCGGTGCAAACATGTGGCTGTATGCCGGATTGATAATCGGCTGTGCGGCTATCTTTGCAGGAATAATACTGCTGTCAGAAAAAGACACGCACTTCCTTGCAGGACTTGACGATGCGGTTCCCAATATCAGGTACGGCGGGGATGCATACACCGGGATACAAAACGCCGCTGCATATACCGGAAATGCCGTTGCCGCCCTATACAAGCTCCTGAGCACCTGCTTTGGGCTGACCTTCCTATTTTTCGGGCTCGTGGATATTTGCGTATTCGCGCGCAAGATACAGATGGCACAAAGCTGCGTTTGCGCCGATGAGCCGGAGGAGGCAGGGCAGGAGGCCTGCGCAGAGTCAACCGCTGCCGAAGCGTCAGGGCAATGACGGCGGCTTTATACGGGGAGGGAATCGCTTATGCTGTGGTTTATACTAATACTCGCATACATAGTCATTGGCACGGTCCTTTTCATCAGTAACATCAAGGAGGCAATGGAGAAAAAAAGGGCAATACGCGCTGAGACCGAGCCGATCAAGGCTACCATTATCGAGAAAAGGCGCAAGGCCATGTCCACCACGGCGCTTTTTGAAACGGAAGACGGCAATAGGATACTGCTGGAAATACCAAGAGCGGCGGCGGAGTATATGACCGTTGGCGACGTCGGGATGCTGGATTATTACAAAAAAATATTCAGATCGTTTGTCAGGTTGAGGGATTAAGGGCGTGAAGGAGCCTGCCATGCAAAAGAGAAGAACGAAATACGCAAACAGCCAAGGGGATAACGCCGTCATATACGCACGGTACAGCTCCCACAATCAAAAGGATACCTCGATAGAGCAGCAGATTGAGGTATGCACGAAGTATGCCCGGGATAACGGGTATAGGATAACCAACATATATGCAGACAGGGCTATCTCGGGCAAAACCGACGCAAGGCCGCAGTTCCGCCTAATGATGCAGGACGCGAGGGAACATAAGTTTGATGTGGTGATCTCATGGAAATCGAGCAGGCTGGGCAGGGATATGCTGGACGCTATGACCAACGATATAATCCTCCGCAACTTAGGGATAAAGTGCTTTTACACCGAAGAAAACTTTGACGATACCGCCGCGGGACGCTTTGCGCTCCGCAACATGATGAACGTAAATCAGTTCTACATAGAAAATATGGCCGAGGATATTCTGCGCGGCATGAGGGACAACGCAAAAAAATGCAGGGTCAACAACGGCAGCCCCCCGCTGGGTTACAGGCGCGGGGCCGACGGGAAATATGAGATAGTGCCGGAGGAAGCGGAAACCGTGAGGGAGATATTCACGAAGGTGCTGGCGGGCATGGCCTTTGTGGATATTGCAAACGAACTTAATGCACGGGGGATCAAGACCAAGAAGGGCGCTCCGTGGGGGCGAAGCAGCTTTTCAAGGCTGCTCTCAAATGAACGGTATATCGGCACCTATAAGTGGAGCGACATTGTAATCGAGAACGGTATGCCGGCTATAATAGATAGGGAGGTTTTTGAGATGGCGCAGAAGAAGATAAAGGGGGAACGGCCCCTGCGGCGCAGGCACAACGAAAACGGGGATTATTTGCTGACGGGCAAACTGTTCTGCGGCAAATGTGATTCGCCCATGACGGGAATGTCGGGAACTTCAAAGTCCGGAGCCAAGCACCATTACTATGCTTGCTATTCTGCGAGAAAGGACGGCTCATGCGATAAGAAAGCGGTAAAGCGGGATTGGGTGGAGAAGACGGTGGCACTCTTCATCAAAGAGCACGTACTGCGGGATGAAGTGATAGAATGGATGGTAGATCAGTACATGGTTTATCAAAAGGCAACCTTTGAATCCCAGAGAATAATGGAAATGCGTAATCAGCTTAAAGATGTGCAGTCGCAGTTGGACAACCTTGTAGACGCTATAGCGCGTGGAATGTACACCGACTCAACGAAAGATAAATTGCTAAAGCTGGAAGCCGACAAGAAGGAGATAGAGCAGGATATCCGGCTTGCGACATACAACCTGAAAGAGTACGACCGCGAGCACGTCAGATGTTATTTCCTCTCGTTCAAGGAAGGCTCGGTAGAAAGCAAGGATTATCTCAAAAGGCTGTTCGATCAGTTTGTTACAAAGATTTACCTTTATGACGATGAAATAAGAATCGCATTTTCCGGGACAAAAGATGACTCTCCGGTATCATTCAAAATTATTGATGAGGCAGAGGAATTGGCTGTTAGCAGTGTTCGATTAAGCTCCGCAAGCAGCCACCAAAACAATATAATCCGAACCTTGTACCAATTGGTCATGGGTTCGGATTTCTTGTTTTTATCAAGGATATTGAAGTTTAGTTTCGGGATAGAATAACATCAAATTCAGGAGGATATACCCATGGAAAAGCTCATAAGCTGTGCGTTCAATATAGATACCGCCTGCGTGGAACTTCACTTCACGGATGGGAGTATTTACTCCATAAATTGCACCGCCGTAGAGAACGAGGCGGCGGACACACAGTGCACGTGCTGTCTGACTGCATCACAAGCTATGATAAAAAGAAACTGCCCGAAATGCCGGATTATTATGAAAGCAAGGGCTGTTCGGTTCAAACGCTTGATGAAACCATGCAGTTTTTACTTTTGACAAAGCTTAATGGAAACAGGAGTTGCAATCGGATAAATTTGACTATGATTAACTTTAAAGAAATTACAAATGCAAACATATGGAAAGTTTGCACACTGGAACCTTTTGAAGAACAAAAGGATTTTGTTGCAGAAAACATACAGAGTCTGGCGGAAGCCTATGCAACAAGAAACGAGGGCGGCAATGCGCTGCCGTTGGCAGTTTATAATGATGAAACGCTTGTCGGTTTTATCATGATCGGCAAAGGCACCGTCGGCAACGAGAAAGAAAGTGAATTGATAAAGAAAAACTACAGTCTGTGGAGGCTGATGATAGATAAAAAGTATCAGGGCAAAGGTTTCGGCAGGCAGACATTGGACGCAGCAATGGCGCTGATTCGCACGTATCCGTTCGGAAAAGCGGATAAAGTTTGGCTTTCATATGAACCCGAAAATGTGCGCGCAAGAGAGATTTACAGAAAGTACGGCTTTGTTGAAAACGGCGAAATGTGCGGCAATGAAATCATTGCTGTTTATGATTTGTGAATCCGATTCGGATGCTGCGGCAAACGGAAAGCACGCGGAGTCCTCGTGAATTGCGAAAGTATGTTTCAATACACATGCGAAAATGACCGAGTTCCCGTAACCGTTTGATTCCTACCTTTTGCGTCAGAAAGAAATAAAACCTTACTTACGGTATTATAGCAGACTATGGCGACTTTTTCAATGCAGATAAATTGAAATGCGGCTTTAAATTCATTTCGGAATTTAATTTCATTCAAGGGTTTGGGTTGCTGCCGCAACAATAAGGGGTTTAGAACACTGTGTTGGGATTAAACAGCAGGCTTCCCGCAGCTTGCTGCGGGGAGCCTGTTTAAGTGCAAAGTTTATTCAATTAGGGAATAAACAGCGGATATTAAAGCAAACTTATGCCTTTTTGGTCTGAGCCATAACTTCTGCCGCAAAGTCTTCGGTGCGCTTCTGGAGACCTTCGCCCATTTCGTAGCGGGTGAAGCCGATGACTTCGAACCTGCCGTTGATCATCTGGGAAACGCTCTCATCGGGGTTCTTAACGAAGGGCTGCTCAAGCAGGCAGACTTCCTTATAATACTTCTCGATGCGGCCTTCAACCATTTTTTCAATGATTGCAGCGGGCTTGGGCTTGGGATCGTTCTTTGCCTGTTCGCGGAGAATCTCGCGCTCATGTTCGAGTTCGGCCTGGTCGCAGTCCTCCTTGCGGAGGCAGGTGGGCTTTGCAGCCGCGATCTGCATTGCGACATCGTGTGCAACAGCGGGGAACTCATTGTTGCTGATCTGAAGAAGTACGCCGATTTTGCCGCCGAGGTGGACATAGGTATCAACGATGCCTTCAACGCGATTGAAGCGGCGGATGGTGATCTTTTCGCCGATCTTTGCAACTGCGCCGTTGATAACGTCGCTGACGGTCTTGCTCTCGTCTTCGGAGAAGGACTGAGCCATCATATCTTCAACGGAAGCGGGATTTTTCTTTGCAACATGCTTTGCAAGGGAAGCAACAAGGTTTTTGAAATCGTCGGTCTTTGCAACAAAGTCGGTTTCGCAGTTGACTTCGATGATGACGCCGACGCCGCATTTTTCACAAACGAAGCAGTCAACAATACCTTCTGCCGCAATGCGGGAAGCCTTCTTTGCGGATGCAGCAAGGCTCTTCTCGCGCAGATAGTCGAGAGCCTTTTCAATATCGCCGTCACACTCTTTGAGTGCCTTTTTGCAGTCCATCATGCCTGCGCCGGAACGCTCGCGCAGAGCCATTACGTCTTTAGCGGTGAATTCCATTAAAATATCCTCCTGTAGTTATAATGCAAACGTTGACCAACACGGGAATCGAGCGCAGAACGCCCTGATATTTGCCCGCATTTAATCAATGTTACGTTCAAGCGGAGGAAGCCCGGCAGGCTTCTCCGCGGAAAAATCATGGTTGAATGATTGAACTTAGAAGTTATCTGCTTCGTCGGCAGCATCGTTGTCGATGGTTGCATCAACAGCGGCATCGGTCATCTGTTCGCCCTGCTTGCCTTCAAGGACTGCATCGGCGATCTTGGAAGCGATGAGCTTGACAGCGCGGATTGCGTCGTCGTTGCCGGGGATAACATAGTCAACATCATCGGGATCGCAGTTGGTGTCAACGATTGCAACGATGGGGATACCGAGGTTGCGTGCTTCCATAACGGCGATATGCTCCTTGCGGGGGTCAACAACGAACATGCAGCTGGGCAGTTTCTTCATTTCTTTGATACCGCCAAGGTTTCTTTCTAACTTAGCCTTTTCTTTCATAAGAAGAACTGCTTCTTTCTTAGTATACTGTTCTAAGCTTCCGTCTTCTTCCATCTTTTCAAGTTCAATAAGTCTCTTGATTCTCTTCTGGATAGTCTTGAAGTTTGTTAAAGTTCCACCTAACCATCTAGAATTTACGAAATAAGAACCTGATCTTTCAGCTTCAGTCTGAACAGCTTCCTGAGCCTGCTTCTTAGTACCAACAAATAAAACCTTACCGCCCTTTTCAGCGATTTCTTTCATTGCCTGATAAGCTTCATCTAATTTGTCTGAAGACTTCTTTAAGTCAATGATATAGATTCCATTTCTTGATGTAAAGATGTATGGAGCCATTTTTGGGTTCCATCTCTTTGTCTGATGTCCGAAATGAACACCAACTT
>OIZV01000132.1_pt1 | contig 48764 bp, 42 predicted proteins | sample 1588681 | NCBI WGS metagenome assembly OIZV01 (sample SAMN03283281) | human gut metagenome | biome: human-associated habitat; material: feces | host: Homo sapiens | place: Peru | collected 2012 | reverse complement strand
ACGCGGGAGCGCGGATTGAAATCAGTTAGCGTACCCGCTATATCTATACCACTATTGTCGCTCCCCACGCGGGAGCGCGGATTGAAATTTTGGTAGCCTATCGGAAGCTCACTGGATATATGTCGCTCCCCACGCGGGAGCGCGGATTGAAATATGGCGGCGGAACGGATCTTTGCCGGGCTGAACCCGTCGCTCCCCACGCGGGAGCGCGGATTGAAATAATCAAGACTGTCACTAAATAGAAGTGTCTTTGGTCGCTCCCCACGCGGGAGCGCGGATTGAAATTTTGAGAATTGAGGTGATGAAGGTGAAAGGCTATTGTCGCTCCCCACGCGGGAGCGCGGATTGAAATATAACAATTTGGCATTGAATTAATCAGCGATACTCGTCGCTCCCCACGCGGGAGCGCGGATTGAAATTCGTGTCGGTTCGAATCCGACCATCCGCACTGTGTGTCGCTCCCCACGCGGGAGCGCGGATTGAAATAACGCCACCACATAAACTTAATACTCGTAGCCCGTCGCTCCCCACGCGGGAGCGCGGATTGAAATGGGTCTATCGGCTCATCATGGTTGATATTGATTCCGTCGCTCCCCACGCGGGAGCGCGGATTGAAATGCGGTTGAAAAAGGAATGGTGGGAATTGTAGTTGGTCGCTCCCCACGCGGGAGCGCGGATTGAAATATTCAAAGCGTTGGTTTTGCGGATCAACTCCCCGGTCGCTCCCCACGCGGGAGCGCGGATTGAAATGATTCCGCAAAACTCGCATTTATTGTCTGCCCTGTCGCTCCCCACGCGGGAGCGCGGATTGAAATTCTCTCACCGGCTGCCCCTTTACGTCTGCTGTTCTTGTCGCTCCCCACGCGGGAGCGCGGATTGAAATAAAAACGTCTCCGGGATATAATAGCAGGCATTTCCGTCGCTCCCCACGCGGGAGCGCGGATTGAAATCAGAGAATGATGTATTTTCTCTTTGTGAAGTCGGTCGCTCCCCACGCGGGAGCGCGGATTGAAATTATACCACCTATCGCAGCGCTCTCAAGAAGTCCGTCGCTCCCCACGCGGGAGCGCGGATTGAAATTGGTTTAATCGGCATCTACTCCACCGCCCTTCACAGTCGCTCCCCACGCGGGAGCGCGGATTGAAATACTGTACCCTATATCTTCGTAGAAAAGATTTCCAGTCGCTCCCCACGCGGGAGCGCGGATTGAAATCTGCCGCTTAAGAAAATCTACAATCCCAAATGGGTCGCTCCCCACGCGGGAGCGCGGATTGAAATAAGCCAGTATCGCGGAATCCAAAAATGTAGGGACGTCGCTCCCCACGCGGGAGCGCGGATTGAAATTTGAGCCCTCGCGCAATCCTCTCCATCGTCTTCGTCGCTCCCCACGCGGGAGCGCGGATTGAAATTCGGAAAATTTGAAATGAATCCCGCGGATGTGGAACGTCGCTCCCCACGCGGGAGCGCGGATTGAAATGATTGAGATTGTCCGGCCATCATCGAAGCGCATTGTCGCTCCCCACGCGGGAGCGCGGATTGAAATCTGTACCCAAGTTGTCACCTCATCACCATAGGCATGTCGCTCCCCACGCGGGAGCGCGGATTGAAATCCCTTGTAGTAAGTCCATATCCCACTCGGAATCCTGTCGCTCCCCACGCGGGAGCGCGGATTGAAATTGCAGTGCATCATAGCGATTCTGGCAGCAACAATGTCGCTCCCCACGCGGGAGCGCGGATTGAAATTTTTATGTGGGGGAATGGACGGAAGATCCCATTGCGGTCGCTCCCCACGCGGGAGCGCGGATTGAAATCGATGTATCAAATATGGACGGACACGGCAGGGAAGTCGCTCCCCACGCGGGAGCGCGGATTGAAATTGCAATGCATCATAGCGATTCTGGCAGCAACAAGTCGCTCCCCACGCGGGAGCGCGGATTGAAATGTTCCCGGCATTGGCGGAAAGCATATTGGATTTAGTCGCTCCCCACGCGGGAGCGCGGATTGAAATATTTAATGGATGATGAACTTTGTGAAGAATTGTCTGTCGCTCCCCACGCGGGAGCGCGGATTGAAATTCCAATAGTGCTTTGATACGCCCCATCTGCCTTTGTCGCTCCCCACGCGGGAGCGCGGATTGAAATCGCTGTCGCTTTTAAATTTTCGCAACAGCTTCTGGTCGCTCCCCACGCGGGAGCGCGGATTGAAATATAACAAGCGATATTTTCTATTTACAAAAAATAGTCGCTCCCCACGCGGGAGCGCGGATTGAAATCATTTCTTTGCGATACTCTTCCAACCGCTCCACGGTCGCTCCCCACGCGGGAGCGCGGATTGAAATTATTTTGATTGATTTACATCGGATTGCGAGCTCAACGTCGCTCCCCACGCGGGAGCGCGGATTGAAATACATCAACGTCAAAGGTCTGCGAGAACAGATACAGTCGCTCCCCACGCGGGAGCGCGGATTGAAATTTGTCTGGTGTATTGCTCACCTCTGGTTCGCTCTTTGGTCGCTCCCCACGCGGGAGCGCGGATTGAAATTCTGTGCGCTTTTTGCCGTAATCAGTTGCATTTAGTCGCTCCCCACGCGGGAGCGCGGATTGAAATGGTATAGTCAACGTATGCATTAAATCTCCAGTGGTCGCTCCCCACGCGGGAGCGCGGATTGAAATGTCAAACAAGCATCCGAGCACATAGTCAAGCAGTGTCGCTCCCCACGCGGGAGCGCGGATTGAAATAAGGCTCTGTGGACTTCCATAGGTACTTGGGGCAGTCGCTCCCCACGCGGGAGCGCGGATTGAAATCGTATGCTATCCCATACACTATCAAGATAACTCTGTCGCTCCCCACGCGGGAGCGCGGATTGAAATCCTCAAAATGCGCTCCACTTCCCACAGCAGACCGGGTCGCTCCCCACGCGGGAGCGCGGATTGAAATAATAAGCTGCAGAGGCGGAGAAGGATTTCGGATGTCGCTCCCCACGCGGGAGCGCGGATTGAAATACCCCATATACCCATTCCATCAATTAAATGGATTTGTCGCTCCCCACGCGGGAGCGCGGATTGAAATCGCTCTGATGGCTTCGTATCGCCTTACCGCCCCGTCGCTCCCCACGCGGGAGCGCGGATTGAAATATATAGCGGGCACGAAGCTCGACAGGGTAACCATCGTCGCTCCCCACGCGGGAGCGCGGATTGAAATGATAAAAGGAAATACGACCAACAATTTACAAAAGGTCGCTCCCCACGCGGGAGCGCGGATTGAAATTTAGCAAAGGATACAAGGTTGTTGCAGAATATACGTCGCTCCCCACGCGGGAGCGCGGATTGAAATAAGGCTCTGTGGACTTCCATAGGTACTTGGGGCAGTCGCTCCCCACGCGGGAGCGCGGATTGAAATTTTACTGTAGTAAAGGGTTTCGGGTTTTTGGTAACGTCGCTCCCCACGCGGGAGCGCGGATTGAAATTCTCCCTTGCCGTATACATATACAGAAGTTAAGGTCGCTCCCCACGCGGGAGCGCGGATTGAAATAACAGCCTTGAGAGTAAAAAGATTGATCCGGCTTGGGTCGCTCCCCACGCGGGAGCGCGGATTGAAATTCCGGCATAAAAGTAGCGCCTCAGCCTTACTCCTGCGTCGCTCCCCACGCGGGAGCGCGGATTGAAATCACGCGGTGGAGGAGCCGATCGATGTATTGAACTGTCGCTCCCCACGCGGGAGCGCGGATTGAAATAATCAAGTGATCTCTCTCGACGATGTCGAGGAAGAGTCGCTCCCCACGCGGGAGCGCGGATTGAAATTATACGGATTATAAACATATCTATACAACCTCGTAGTCGCTCCCCACGCGGGAGCGCGGATTGAAATTTAGCAAAGGGTACAGGATTGTTGCAGAATATAGTCGCTCCCCACGCGGGAGCGCGGATTGAAATTGTACAATAGTCCAGCAAGGAGCTCTCACGGAGATGTCGCTCCCCACGCGGGAGCGCGGATTGAAATATTTTGAATATACACGGAACTGAGCTAGTACCAGGTCGCTCCCCACGCGGGAGCGCGGATTGAAATCGATAGCCAGAGCGAAAGATGGGCTGGAAGGCGCGTCGCTCCCCACGCGGGAGCGCGGATTGAAATACGTGAAACATTTAAAGAGGGGGAGCTTAGTCACGTCGCTCCCCACGCGGGAGCGCGGATTGAAATAAACGTGGTTATTTGATGTCACGTTGGAAAAAAGGTCGCTCCCCACGCGGGAGCGCGGATTGAAATCTCTCCGTCGGCGATATTGGCACGCAGCACATGGGTCGCTCCCTACGCGGGAGCGCGGATTGAAATCCTTGCAAGGGCTGAAAGTTATGAGCGGTTAAAGTCGCTTCCTACGCGGGAGCGCGGATTGAAATAAAACTGCAAATCCGGCAGAAAGAAAACGACATCGTCGCTCCCTACGCGGGAGCGCGGATTGAAATACTAAATCAATACATTAATGAGCTAGTGCGTCGTGGTCGCTCCCCACGCGGGAGCGCGGATTGAAATCAGCAGTGGAAGTGCTACTAAGTAACATACGCATACGTCGCTCCCCACGCGGGAGCGCGGATTGAAATCAGTAGGATGGCAGACCATCCACAACGCGAGAAAAGTCGCTCCCCACGCGGGAGCGCGGATTGAAATCTCTGTAACCTTGAGCAAAGCAATCGCCAGTGCATGTCACTCCCCACGCGGGAGCGCGGATTGAAATTCCACCCTTACGACCTTGTACCATGCGTGGGATGTCGCTCCCCACGCGGGAGCGCGGATTGAAATCAAGCCCTTGATAATCAGCTTGAGCGCGATATGGTCGCTCCCCACGCGGGAGCGCGGATTGAAATACATCTTTCAAAACATCACCAGCCCACGGTGGTACTCGTCGCTCCCCACGCGGGAGCGCGGATTGAAATCAAAGCAATCTTGTGTATGTGTGAGTACCGTTGGAGTCGCTCCCCACGCGGGAGCGCGGATTGAAATGGAATAGTCCACCCGGACCGCGACATCATTACTGTCGCTCCTCCTGTGGGAGTGTGGGTTGAAATGTCCAGTTGCCCTTGCCCATGAGGGTAATCAGCCGTCGCTCCCTTCGCGGGAGCGCGGGTTGAAATGCATCCGGACGTTGCACACCAAGGAAAAGATTAGTCGCTCCCCACGTGGGGCGTGGATTGAGATTTGCAGAATGCAGAATTGCAATGATGCCAATATTACTGCTCATTCTGGTAGGGGCATGGAGTGAATAACGACGAGAAGGTGCGATATGTGCTTAATGCGGTTGTTATCATCACAGGTGCAGAGAGACTGTACATGCTTATATATGTATTATTCAAAAATAGCAGGTACATTTGCAAGGAAAATACCTGCTATTTTTTGATTGATTATGATTACGCAGGTATGACTTGAAATTTTATACCTGCGGATTTGGAAGAAATGAAATCTTCGCAGGTACATTTTTTCGTTTTGTACCTGCAGAATTTTAAGAGATACAAAATTAGCATGTAGCAGGCATTATATGGGCGCGAGGATATGAGATTCCGTGTGGGACGCAGAGTCGGCGGTATCGGCAAGGGAATTATGGGCGCGAGGATATGAGATTCTGTATGGTGTCGCAGAGCCAGCAACTTCGGAAAAGGGATTATGTGGGCGTGAGGGAAGGAGATTCCATATAGTGCCGCAGTGTCCGCAAACGTGGTAAATGTCTGCAACTGTGTGCAGGTAGAGGGGATTACGGAGAAGCGAAGGCATGGGATTCGGAGGAAGAGTGTGCATACAGAAAAATACCCCAGCCTGACGACTGGGGTAAAAGATTAACAACCGAAGTTAAACATTCTGCAAATAGCATTAAATAACTCGGAGCAGCTATTGAATTTGAAACACATAGTTTTGTCCTCCTTATTTTAATTTGTTTTGTATCAGCTGACAAGATGATTGTAACAATTCTGTAACATTTGAGCAATAGGAGAAAAATGGGAATTTACAAGGGATACAAGATAGAATGCTTCCAGTAACTTCCATTGTAAATCCTCTATTTCCATGATAGGATTTGAAATGTAACAAATTTGTAATATATTCACGGCGTTGGACAGACGCTCACCAGTTTATATCATTACATAATAGTTACAGAAACTATTAAGGAAACAGAAGGAGGAGAAAACAAATGAATATGTTACCGTCTATGCTGATTGCAGCAACATTGATCGGAGGAAGTCTGCAGGTTAATATACCGTATGCCGGAAACAATACAGGTATCGGTTGTAAGCCTGAAATGTCAGAAACGATAGAAAGTGTGCAGGGACAATATTCTGTCGAAAGTGTACATGAGCTTCTGGAAAGATTGCAGAAATGGGGCATCGATACTTCGTTTATAGAAAATTGTCTTAAGCCGATTATCTGCCCGGGCGGGGGAAACACACCCGAGGAGCGACCGGAAGAGAAGCCCGAGGAAAAACCGGAAGAGAAGCCGGAAGAAAAACCTGAGCAGAAACCGGACGAGAAGCCGGAAGAAAAGCCGGAGGAGAAACCTGAACAGAAGCCGGAAGAAAAACCCGAGCAGAAACCGGACGAGAAGCCGGAAGAAAAACCAGATGAGAAGCCGGAAGAAAAACCAGAAGAGAAGCCGGAAGAAAAACCCGAGCAGAAACCTGACGAGAAGCCCCAGGAGAAACCGGAACAGAATCCCGAGCAGAAGCCTGATTCACCGGAAGACGGCTCCTCAGACAAGGAGGAGAGTGAGGCGCTGAGCTTCGCGGAGCAGGTGGTGGAGCTCGTGAATGCGGAGCGTGCCAAGGTGAATCTTCCCGCGCTGACAATGACGACGAAGCTGAATGAGGCGGCGCTGGTGCGCGCGAAGGAGACGGTGCAGTCCTTCTCTCATACCAGACCGAATGGAAGCTCGTTTTCCACCGTATTGAAGGAGAATGGAATCAGCTTTCAGGGCGCAGGAGAGAACATTGCGTGGGGACAGCGGACATCGGAGCAGGTAGTAAATGCGTGGATGAATTCGGAAGGTCATAGAGCGAATATTTTAAATCCGAGGTACACTTCGATCGGTGTGGGATATTACCTTAACGGTGCGACTCCATACTGGGCGCAGCTTTTCACCTATTAATTTGTAAGATACCAGAGGCAAAAGCGCCGGGCATTCGCAAAAGAGTCTGCTATGCAGCTGTCACTGTTTTGCGGCTCCATGCCCCGGTGTCTTACGGCGGGACTGTTATATTAAATTTCAGAAAACAGGGCGATTGTAGTGGATGCAGTCGCCCTGTTATGTTATATTATTGGAAAATGGAACAGGGAAGGACAGGAGTATAGAGTATGGAAGGAAAATGTATTGTCATTTGTGCCGGGGATCTGACCTTGGGAGAGATTCCGGTCGGCGAGGAGGATCTTGTCATTGCGGTAGATGGCGGCTTGGATTACTGTGCGGTATTGAACATTGAGCCGGATCTGATCCTCGGGGACTTTGACTCTCTGAGCGAGGAAGAATATGCGGCGGTAGAGCAGCTGGAGCAGCAGATCCCGGAGCGTGTGATCCGGCTGCAGTGTGAGAAGGATGAGACGGACGGACTTGCAGCGTTGCAGGAGGGCTTAAAGAGAGGCTATAAGGAGTTTCGGATTTACGCCGGAACGGGCGGAAGGTTCGATCACACACTGGCGAATATCCAGTGCCTGCTTTATCTGAAGAACAGGGGGGCAACGGGGTATCTTGTGGATGGCACGGGAATGATGCTTGTGATAAAGGATGAGGCGATACATTTTAAGAGAAATCTTAAGGGGACGCTTTCCCTCTTCTCCATGGTGGAGGAGTCGAAGGGAGTGACAATTCGCGGGATGAAGTATGAACTTGACTGCGCCTCTGTCCGCAATGATTTCCCGCTGGGAATCAGCAATGAATTTATCGGACAGGAGGCGGAAATTCTGGTAGAAGACGGTACGCTTGTCTGTATGCTCCAATATGCGGACTAGACGCAGTATAAGGATTCAGACAAGGGCGTGCAATCCAAAAAACGAGACCCTTTGGGTAGTAGCGCAGTCAGGAAAAGGCATTAGACAAGAAAGAGTTCCAGTATAAAGACGACTGCACAACAGAGAACAGACACCGGGAGCAGTCCTGCGCCGAGCCAAGCGGCAATGATTCCGACCACAAGGGCGGCAATTCCTGCAACAGGGGATTGTGTGGCATCCATAATGGCAGGAAAAGTCATGACAGCCAGAGTGACATAGGGAACATAATACAAAAAGGATTTCAAAAATTTGTTTTTGAGCTGCTTCCGGATCAGTGTCAGTGGCAGGATGCGGATGCAGAGGGTAACGGCAGCCATGATGGCAATATAAACATAGATATTATGCGTCAATCTTATCGCCCTCCTCTTCATTGACAGGGAACAGGATCGCAGCAATAGCTGAGATGAGTACTGTCAGTATAATGGTTCTGGTACCGCCGGATAACTGCGAGATCAGAGGAAGATAGGTCGCTGCAAAGCTGGCGGCGAAGCTGACGAGCACGAAGAGAGCAATGACGCGGTTTTTCCTTGCGGGAGGAATGATCACGGCGAGGAACATACCGAACAAAGCGACGCTTAATGCACTGACCGCGCGGGCGGGAAGCAGGTTTCCTGCGATAACGCCGAGGGCGGTTCCGCCGGCCCAGGCAGGGGCAGCAATCAGTATGGCTCCGTAGGAATAAAAAGGATCCAGCATTCCGGGACGGGCAATGGTGATGCCGAAAATCTCATCCGTGACATCATAACCAACGAAGATTCTGTGAATCAGGGGCGTGTCGGGAGAAAATTTCTGGCTGAGCGCACAGCTCATCAAAAGATAACGTGCGTTTGCAATCAGGGTCATCAGGAAAATTTCAAAATATGCCCCATTCGCGGCAATTACGGTAAAGCCTGCGTATTCTCCGGCGGAGGCATTGTTCAGGAGACTTACGAGAAAGCCCTGAAAAGCAGAAAGTCCGGCATTGCGGGCGGCGACGCCCAGAGAAAAAGAGACGGCAAGATACCCAAGTCCAATGGGAATCCCGTCTCTAATGCCCTCTCTTAAAACTTTATTATGTGAGTTCATTTTTCTTTTGTCCACCTTTAGAAATATTGCTTCTGGGATCTTTTCATGAGAAATCTCACAGTATATCCCTTTTCATCACAAACTGCGCGCACTACGTTTTCGGCGGCATCCTTTGCGTTTTCATTTACGCAGATAATGCAGCTGTTCCTGTTGCGTCGGAAAATGGAGGGCTTGACCCAGCGGATAAAATAGGAAATCCGTTCCTTCAGCAATTCCCGTTCAATGAGCTGTTTGCATTCAGGATCAGATATTTCACACAGTTCAATTTCATTGTTTACCTTTATGGTAGTGAATAACGGCTGTTCCATGATTTCACCTCGTCGTGATTGTATCTTATGGGAGCTGTTTCTTTTGTCTCTCTCCGCACATAGTATAGCATATCTCCACCGAAAAGTGCAACGGCAAGAGAAAAGGAATTAGCAGATTGATCAGATCTCCGAAAATGATAATTTCCGATTTGGCAATGACAAAACAGAAAACAATATAGACAAATAGTATTTGATATGGTAAATTCTATTTATATAGCGAATTACGTTGAACCTAAAAGAAAAGATGTACAAATCGCAGAGGAAAGGGAGCGAAGAAAACAGTATGAAAAAAGGATTCAGAAACAGGGTCTGTAGTATTTCAATGGCGGTTGCCATGGCAATGCTGACAGCCTGCGGTGCGGCGGAGAAACCGGCGGAGGGTCTTGTTTCGTCCGGTACGGAAACCGGAACCACGGAGAGCGGTCAGGCGGACACCGGCATCACGGAGAGCGGTCAGGCGGACACCGGCGCCACAGAGAGCGGTCAGGCGGACACCGGCGCCACAGAGAGCAGTCAGGAGAAAACCGGCGTCACGGAGAGCGCTCCAGAGAACACGGACGCTACGGAGGCACAACCGGAATATGTGACGAAGCTGCATATCACGATCAATCCGGACATGGCTCTGTATCTTGATGAAGCGGACAGCGTTGTCCTTGTAGAGTATCTGAATGAGGATGCAGAAAAGGCGTATGCCGGAACGGATATGTCGGGAATTACCATAAATGAGGCGATGGACGTCATTGTAGATACCGCTGTTTCAGGAGGGTATCTGACGGAGGGAAAGACGATCTCTGTGGATGTTGTGGAGTGCGCGGAGGAGAAGGCAGTTGAGGAACTGACCGCACAGCTTCAGACCTCGCTGCAGGAGGCTGCGGCGAAGAAGGAGCTTGCTATCACGCTGGAATTAAAGGTGGATGGAGAGCTTAAGACAGAGATCCAGACGGAAACGGCAAAGGAGCCGTGTCCGGCCTGCGGCGGAACGGGAATCTGCGCGGAATGCGGAGGAGGAACCCTGCCATGTAAGCGGTGCAAGGGCACGTTGGTCGAGACCTGCGGAAATTGTGATGCGAGCGGAATGCAGAAGTGTCCGGGCTGCAAGGGAAGCGGTGTGGATGCGACGAGTGGCGAGGCATGCAGGCACTGCGGCGGTGCAGGAAAGATCACCTGTGAATTGTGTGGGGGAACCCACGGTAAGCCTTGTACGATCTGCAACGGCAAGGGTGTTGTGTCTGACGACTGTATTCTGTGTCACGGCGGGAAGAAGTGTACTGTCTGTGGCGGAACAGGAGTAGTGGAGTAAGCATATGAAAATGTGCTATAAAAAAGGAGATACCACGGCGGTATCTCCTTTTTGCAGCTTATCTTTATTCTCCTGCGGCGGCAGCGGCAGCAGCGGCTGCTGCCTGCTCGTTGCGGACATTGATCTCCCATTGCTGGCTGTTGATAATGGACTCGTAATCCGGGTTTGCATAGAAGGTCGCGTCGTGCTGACAGTGATCCGTAGTCTGCGGTGTCGTGATCGTCTGTGTGCCGTCCGGATTTTCGATGACCATTGTGGAGCCGTTGAGCAGCGAGGCATCCTCGATCAGAGGAAGTGTCAGACGGCCGGGAACCTTGAAAGGACAATCGGGACTTGCGGGAAGCCCGTCATAGGCGCAAACGTCACCTTCGTAGTGGATATTACAGCTCTCCGTCGGAACGGAACCCTCTGCGAAGTATTCTGTCACAACGCAGTTATCTGCAGGGCTGTCGCATAATCCGGGAATGGGAAGCAGACCGGATTTGCTGCAGACCTGTGCCTGAACGAGTCCCTCGGGAACCGGGAACTGTTCGTTGGGAAGACTCTCGTGTATACGCGACATCACAGCCTTCCATAATGTCTTCGAGATGCTTGTCTCGTTATTGGTCTTGGAAGAGCTCATGCCGATGCTGTTGTCATAGCCCGTCCACACCGTGCAGGTGTAGTAGGGGGTGTAGCCTGCAAACCAGACATCCTTGGATTCTGTTGAGGTACCTGTCTTACCGGCGATTGCCATACTGCGGTTGAAGTTGACAACGGAAGCCGTACCGGCAGATGTGACAACATCCTGCATGGCATTGGTAAGAAGGAAGGCAGTGGTCTCCTTGAGCACCTGTCTGGTGGTCGGCATCGTATTGTCAAGAATTACATTGCCGTCGGAATCGACAACCTTTGTGTACAGCTTCGGCTCGGCATAGGTTCCGAGGTTGGCGATGGCGGCGTATGCGGCGTTCATCTCATAGGGGGTGACACCGTAGGTCAGACCGCCCAGCGCCAGAGTCTGGTTGACATCGGTATAGGTCTTTCCGTTGATGACAACACCGTCTGTCAGCGTCGTAAAGCCGAAGTTCAGCAGATAATCATAACCGAGCTGAGGTGTGATAACCGTTTCAGTCTTCACGGCAATGATGTTCATGGACTGGCGGATCGCTTCGCGGATGGAATTGATGCCGCGGTAGCCTGTCTTGTACCAGTTCTTGACCGGGGTGCCGTCGTCGTAGTTAAAGGGTGCGTCGTTATATACGGTTGCAAGCGTCTGACCGGCGCTGTCCAGAGCCGGAGCGAAGGCGGCAAGCACCTTGAAGGTGGAACCGGGGGAACGCTTTGCGTCTGTGGCACGGTTCAGGGTACGGCGTCCCTCCTTGGTGCCGCGTCCGCCGACGATCGCTACAACGTAGCCAGTGGACTGATCTTCAATGACCATGGCTGCCTGAGGCTGCGGCGTCATTGAGACGGCTTCCTCATAATTGTCTTCCACATTATCGATACCCAGCTCGTCCAGAACAGCGGCGCGGTAGGTGTCGACCGCCTCATAAGCGGCCTCCTGCGAGGAGAAGATGAGGTTGAAGTTTTTGTTGACGTTCTGCTTGAACCAGGTCATCATGTTTTCTTTGCTGTAATTGTTCTTTGTACCGTCAGCAGTCACAACGGTCAGGGCATAGTTCAGATACCAGTTGACCTGTGAAGGGTAGTTTTCTGCATTTGCAAACTCTTCGTCAGCAATCTTCTGTATCATGGGATCCAGCGTCGAATAGATGCGGAGACCGCCTGCGGTCAGCACCTTCTCCGCATTTGCCTCACTGTATCCGGCAATGTTTACCAGGTCATCCTTCATCTGCTCGTAAAGTGCATCGGAGAAGTAGGAGCCGGAGGTTGCGTTCGTGCTCTCGCGGTAGTCCACGTCATAGTTTCCGATTCTCTCATACACGGCTTCGGTGTCGGCAATCGCCTCGTCGTACTGAGCCTTTGTGATGAAACCGAGATCACGCATGTTTTCCAGACATCTCTTGCGGCGCTTCTGGTTTGCCTCGGGATGGCGGATCGGGTTATAGCCGGACGGGTTCTGCGTGATGCAGGCGATAACCGCCGCCTCGGATACCGTCAGTTCGCTGGCGGACTTGCCGAAGTAGCGCTTCGATGCCGCCTCGACACCGAGTGTATTCTGACCGAGGTTGATGGCATTCATGTACTCGAGGAGAATCTGATCCTTGCTATAATATTTGGAAATCTCCAGCGCAAGGTACTGCTCCTGAAGCTTACGCTTGATCTTCTTGATCTTATTTTTTCCCTCGGAGGTCCAGTCCGTAAAGACTGTATTTTTCAGCAGCTGCTGGGTGATGGTACTTGCACCCTGTGCCTCTTCACCGCCGGTCTTCAGGAACTGCCAGCCGGCACGCAGCATACCCTTGAAGTCAATGCCGTTGTGCAGATAGAAACGCGCGTCCTCGATGGCGACGAAGGCCTTGCCGAGGTAGTCCGGCAGCTCGTCCATGGACTCCACGCGGAGACGGTTGGAGTTGGAGCTGACATACTGGTCAATCTCATTGCCCTCGCAGTCGTAGACAATCGTTGCCTGACCGGATGCAACGACAGCGTCCAGCCGGATGGTCGGCGTGGAGGCAAGGATACCCCTGAATGCACCGATCCCCGCGGCAACGCCGCAGATACCGACACCGACAATGGCAACCAGCACCAGCTTTACAAGGCTGAGCAGGATTTTCTTTTCTATTTTTACTGTTTTGGAATTCAGTGCTTTCTGCTTCGCACGAACTCCTTTCTTTCCATAATTCATGAAATTCGCCTTTCTGGTTAAATCATACTATCCGCTATATTATACCAAACAAAGATATGTAAATAAAGGTTTTCTTTTCATCTTAATAATTGTTTCACATTTTAGACATTTTATGCTAATGTGAAATGGGAATGTTTTAAAAGGAGATAACACGCGTTATGAATCAGGATAAGGATGCTTCGTACCTTGTTCTCCTCAAGGGAGGCGAAGGCGAATATGAGGAAAAGAAATCCCGTTTTATCGCTACGATCCGGGTTTGCGGGAGCGAGGCGGAGGCGGCTGCTTTTATAGAAGAAATGAAAAAGAAATACTGGGATGCCAGACATAACTGTTCCGCCTATGTGATCGGCAGCAGGGGCGAGCTGACGAGGTGCAGTGACGACGGAGAGCCGAGCGGCACTGCGGGACGGCCGATGCTGGAGGTTCTCACGGGCGAGGGCATCCGGAACATTGCCGTGGTTGTGACGAGGTATTTCGGCGGCGTGCTTCTGGGCACGGGAGGACTTGTCCGGGCATACACGCAGGCGGTGAAGGAAGGGCTGAAAAACTGCACGGTCGGGCGGATGCGCTTCGGCTATGAACTGGAGGTGTGTACGGATTACGGCGGGATCGGAAAGATACAGTACCTTCTGGCAAATGATGGAATAGAACCGGTCTCCGAGGAGTATACTGACAAGGTGACGCTGCGGCTGATGGTGCCCGCCGGCAGGGAGGAGGAGCTTCGGAAAAAGATTACCGAGGCGACCTGCGGCAGGAGTGAAATAAATAGAGTCCGGGAGCTATATTTCGTTGACAAAGAGAGAACGGACGGATAAAATGAGGTAAGAATTAAAAAGTGAATGCAGAATAATGACATTCCGTGGCAGAAAGGTGGTGGTTTTTTTATGAAGAGTAAGACAGTCAGTTCCGATAACCCTCTTCCGGGTCGAAGTAGTACTTTAATAAAAAAATCGCATAAGGAGAATTGCCATGGAAAGAAAGATGGAATTTCAGGAGCTTTGTGAGCTCCTTGAGACGAAGCAGTACACCAAGCTACGCCAGTTCCTGGCTGAGCTGAACGACGCGGACATTGCGGCACTGATGGAAGAGCTGGATGAGGAGAGTCTGCTGAAGGTCTACCGGATTCTTCCGAAGGATCTCGCGGCGGATGTCTTTTCCTATCTGGAGGTGGACAGCCAGCAGATGATTATTAATTCCCTTTCCGATAAGGAAGCGGCGAATGTAATCGATAATCTGATGGCGGATGATGCCGTGGATTTTCTGGAAGAGATGCCCGCGAACGTTGTGGATAAAATACTGGCAAACGCGAAGCCCGACACCAGACAGGCAATCAATCACCTTCTCAGGTACCCGGAGGATTCCGCCGGAAGCATCATGACGGTGGAGTATGTCTCCCTGAAGGAAAATCTGACGGTGAATCAGGCGATTGAGCATATCCGTAAGGTGGGGCTGGACAGTGAGACAATCAACATCTGCTATGTGCTGGATGCACAGAGAAGGCTGGTCGGAACGGTAGCGCTCCGCTATCTGCTGCTGAGCGACGGTGACGAGATTATCGGAGATCTGATGCATGAGAATGTCATCTCGATCAATACCCTGATGGATCAGGAGCAGGTTGCCGCGCAGTTCAAGAAATATGACTTTACCGCCATGCCTGTCGTAGATAATGAAAACCGGCTGGTTGGTATTATCACGGTCGATGATATTGTGGACATCATGGAAGAAGAGACCACGGAGGATATGGAGAAGATGGCGGCTATCGTTCCCAGCGATAAGCCCTACATGAGAACAACGGTCTGGGAGACCTATAAAAAGAGAATCCCATGGCTGCTTCTGCTCATGATCTCCGCAACCTTTACCGGAGCAATCATAAGCTCCTTTGAGGAGGCGCTGAGCGTCTGCGCCGCGCTGATCGCATTCATACCGATGCTGATGGACACCGGCGGAAATGCCGGCGGACAGGCGAGTGTGACGGTGATCCGTGGACTGTCCCTCGGGGAGATCGAATACCGTGACGTCCCGGGAGTTTTGTGGAAAGAGATCCGGGTGGCGGTACTGTGCGGAGTATCGCTGGCGGCGGCTAATTTTGTGAAGCTCATGCTGTTTGACCGCGTGGGTCTGATGGTCTCGATAACGGTGTGCCTGACTCTTATCGCTGCTGTCCTGATGGCGATGCTGGTGGGCTGTCTGCTGCCGATCGGCGCGAAAAAGCTGGGCTTTGACCCGGCGGTTATGGCGAGTCCGTTCATTACGACAATCGTGGACGCACTGTCATTGCTGGTATACTTCAGATTTGCGGCAATGATAATGGGAATCTGACGCGGATCGTCTGGAAAAAGGCACGGAAACTGTGGGAGTGAACGATTTTGGAAGAATGTAAGAACAACATGGGGATCAGAATTGAAGAGTTTAACCCTACTTTCCTTTTTACATGGAAGGGAAAGCGTGAGAAGGGGCGGGATGAAGCGAGCTTCCACAGCCACGATTATCTGGAGATGGCGTTTATTCTTTCGGGGGAGGGCAGGTATCGGTTTGACGACGGGATTATTCCCGTGAAGGAGGGAGATCTCCTCATCATCAATCCCGGCGTAAGGCATCAGGCGCTGGCATGCCCGGAGGCGGAGGCTCCGACGACGGAGTTTTTCATCGGGGCGGCAGACTTCCAGATACCGGATTTTGCACCGAATTCATTGCCGGTTCCAAACGGCGGACATATCATGCATACCTCCGGGGAGCTGCGGCAGAAGCTGTTTAAGATTTACTCCTCGATGGAGGCGGAAAACGCGGTTTGCAGGCAGGGGCGCTATTTTATGCTGAAGGCCTACCTGATGCAGATGATGCTTCTGGTCATAAGAGAGCAGTGCGAGCCTGTCGAGCGGATGGGCGGCTATGCGTTCGAGTCCGTGAACAAGAAATACATTGTCGAGCAGATGGTAAATTATTTCGAGGATCATTACAGCGAGAAGATTTCACTGGATCAGATCGCGGAGAATATGTATCTGAGTCCATTCTATATTTCAAAGATCTTTAAGAGTGAGACCGGAGATACACCGATCAGGCACCTCATCAACATCCGGCTGGAGAAGGCGAGAGAGCTTCTCGAGAGCGGCTGCGAGGGGAGCATACAGGAGGTCGCCGCGTCAGTGGGATATGATGACGCTTATCATTTCAGTAAGTTATTTAAAAAGAGATATGGAATTTCGCCGTCGCAGGCAAGAAAAAAGGCATAAAAGTAAACGGAGGTACAGAGAGTAATGAGATATTTTTTTGAATCTGCGATTGAAAAGAAGGAAAAGGGATATATGATCCGCGTGCCCTTTAATGTGTGGGAGGTATGCAAGCAGCGCGATGTTATCCAGGCGGAAATTGTTCTGGACAATGACATTATCGAATGCGAACTTCTTCCTATTGAAAAGGGAAATTATGAGATTCACATTGAGGATGAGGACGCAGTCAAGGTAGCGCTTGGAGTGCCGCACAAGATTTTGCTTCACATCAACGGCTCCCTGATCCGTATGGATCAGAACAGCCCTTACAGCTTTGATAATCCGGTGAGAAAGATCGACAGCATGCAGGTTATCATCCAGCCGGAGGACGGACTGTGTGGTCAGGCTTGTGTTGCAATGCTGGCAGGACTGACGATAGCTGAGGTCATCAGCGTGATGGACTGCAGAGAATGGCAGGCGACAATGGGCCGCATGATTTCCGCGTTAAATTACTACGGAATCGATCACAGTGACATTATTGTCTACACGGAGGGCAGGGAAGCGGTTCTGCCCAAGTGCTGTATCATGATGGAAAAGATGGGGCGTTACTGCCATTATCTGATTCATTTTGATGGAAAATACTATGATTCCAACCTTGGCGTGCTGGAAGAGTACGATATGTCCAAGCTGCTGGGCTATCTGGAGATCAAATGTTAAAGCAGACTGCTTTGCGTTAAATTTTATACACAAGAGGGGAAGATGAGATGAGTAAACTGACAGACAACTATGCGGCGATAGCGGCAGCGACAGGATTCCGCTACGATGCGGAATGCAATGCCCTGTACGGGCAGCGGGACGGATTTGATATTGTGCTGTATGCGGCAGACAGCAGATATCCTTATCTCTTCACATTGCATACGGCGGCAAAGAGTACAAACGGAACCATGTTCACAAAGGAGCGCTCGAAGGAACTGGCTAAGAGCGTCGGACTGATTACGCTTTGCAAGCAGGACGGCAGCAGTATCAGCGTGACACTGAAACAGGCAAAGCCGGAAAAACTTCAACAGCAGCTTGGGGAGGTATTGTCTGCCGTGACAGCCTTCCTGCGCAGAAACGGCTTTATTCCCTGCTGTAATCTCTGCGGACAGGAGACAGAGGTTGCCGCGTTCCGCTCGGGTGGCACGATCATGCACCTGTGCCCTGAGTGTGAGGCAAAGATGCGGGGACAGCTTTCTATCGATGCCCAGAAACAGGAGCAGAAGAAGGAGAACATTGTCGGCGGCATCGTGGGGGCTTTTCTTGGGTCACTGCTCGGTGTGCTCTGTATCATTATCCTGAGCAGGCTCGGCTATGTGGCGGCACTCTCCGGCGCAATTATGGCAGTTGGCGTGCTGAAAGGATATGAGATGCTCGGCGGAAAGCTGACGAAAAAGGGCATTGTCATCAGCTGCGTAATCATGTTAGTCATGACCTACATAGGGGATAAGCTCGACTGGGCGATCGTTCTGCTGACGGAAGGCGGCGGTGCCGATGCCGGGTTTAACCTGTTTGAATGTTACCGGCTGATACCGCTGATGATTTCAGAGGGCGTCATTGAAATGTCAAACTTTGTGGCGGATCTGGTGCTGATCTATCTGTTCCTTCTGCTTGGGGCTGTCCCGGCAATCCTGTCAAAGGTGAGGGAGAAGAGCCAGGCGGGCGTTATGGTCAAGATCGGCTCAGCGGCAAACTATGGTGTGAATATTCAGTAGAGAATGTCTATTTCTAAAGTAAATATTAAATCTGCTTTTTGAGAATGAAATAAGAAAACAAGAGAAAATAAAAGAAAAATGAAGAAAACAAGAGAATGAGAAATATATACGACTGAGAATATGTTTGAAAATCGAAGCATATAAAACTAATATATGTCTTAACGATTAGCACTCAGATTAAATGAGTGCTAACAAGAAGCTTTTTGAGAATATAAGGAGGAAATACCATGAAATTAGTACCGTTAGGTGACAGAGTTGTATTAAAGCAGTTGGTTGCGGAGGAGACGACCAAGTCAGGTATCGTACTTCCCGGACAGAATAAAGAGAAGCCCCAGCAGGCAGAGGTAATTGCAGTAGGCCCCGGCGGAGTTGTTGACGGCAAGGAGATCAAGATGGAGGTCAAGGTCGGAGATCAGGTCATCTACTCCAAGTACGCAGGAACCGAAGTAAAGCTCGACAACGAGGAATACATCATTGTAAAGCAGAATGACATTCTGGCAGTAATCCAGTAAGAAGCGTCTTTCGGGACGGAAAATGAAAAAGAACGAAATCATAATGGAGGCAAAAAATCATGGCAAAAGAGATTAAATATGGTGCGGAAGCACGTGCAGCATTAGAGTCCGGTGTCAACCAGCTGGCAGACACCGTGAGAGTGACACTGGGACCGAAAGGAAGAAATGTTGTTCTGGATAAGTCCTATGGCGCACCGCTGATTACAAATGACGGTGTGACGATTGCAAAGGAGATTGAGCTGGAGGATGCTTTCGAGAACATGGGCGCACAGCTCGTCAAGGAAGTAGCTACCAAGACGAATGACGTTGCCGGTGACGGTACCACGACCGCAACTGTGCTTGCACAGGCAATGGTAAATGCCGGAATGAAGAATCTGGCAGCAGGTGCTAACCCCATCATCCTGAGAAAGGGAATGAAGAAGGCTACAGAGTGTGCGGTTAAGGCAATTTCCGGCATGAGCCAGAAGGTAAACGGCAAGGAGCACATCGCACGTGTCGCTGCAATTTCCGCAGGTGACGAGACAGTCGGACAGCTGGTTGCAGACGCTATGGAGAAGGTAAGCGGAGACGGCGTTATCACGATTGAAGAGTCCAAGACCATGCAGACCGAGCTGGATCTGGTAAAGGGTATGCAGTTCGACAGAGGATATATTTCCGCATACATGGCAACCGATATGGATAAGATGGAGGCAACTCTGGATAATCCGTATATCCTGATTACAGACAAGAAGATTTCCAACATTCAGGAGATCCTTCCTCTTCTGGAGCAGATCGTACAGTCCGGCGCAAAGCTACTGATCATCGCGGAGGATGTCGAGGGCGAGGCTCTGACGACACTGATCGTCAACAAGCTGCGTGGCACCTTCAATGTAGTTGCAGTCAAGGCTCCCGGCTACGGCGACAGAAGAAAGGCAATGCTTGAGGATATCGCTATCCTGACAGGCGGCACAGTTATCAGCTCCGAGCTTGGTTATGAGCTGAAGGATACCACAATGGATATGCTGGGACGTGCAAAGAGCGTAAAGGTTCAGAAGGAGAACACGGTCATCGTTGACGGTGAGGGCGATAAGAATGCGATCCAGTCCAGAATCGGACAGATCAAGAAGCAGATCGAGGAGACAACTTCCGATTTCGATAAGGAGAAGTTGCAGGAGAGACTTGCAAAGCTGTCCGGCGGTGTTGCTGTAATCCGTGTTGGTGCAGCTACCGAGACAGAGATGAAGGAGGCTAAGCTCCGCCTTGAGGACGCGCTGGCAGCTACCAGAGCAGCTGTGGAGGAAGGTATCATCTGCGGCGGTGGTTCTGCTTATATCCATGCATCCAAGGAAGTTGCAAAGCTCGCTGACAGCCTTGACGGCGACGAGAAGACTGGTGCACAGATCGTTCTGAAGGCACTGGAGGCTCCTCTGTATCATATTGCTGCAAATGCAGGACTTGAGGGCAGCGTTATCATCAATAAGGTCAGAGAGTCTGAGGTTGGTGTCGGCTTCGATGCACTCAAGGAAGAGTATGTTGATATGGTTAAGGCAGGCATCCTTGACCCTGCGAAGGTTACAAGAAGCGCATTGCAGAATGCAACCAGCGTAGCAAGCACACTGCTGACAACAGAGAGCGTTGTCGCAAATATTAAAGAGGAAACTCCCGCAATGCCCGCAGGTGCAGGCGGCGGAATGGGCATGATGTAAGCGGCAGCCGGAAAGTAAATACAGACAAAGCAGAGACGGACAGGATAAGCTGCCCGTCTCTTTTTTTTGCGGAAAATGTTAGAACCACTTGACATAGTAATGAAAACCATGTAATGTGTATTTGCGGAGTGGAAATAGACTCTTTCTATTTGAAGGGCGATATGATATAATCCATCTGTTACTGACAAAAAGCTATCCGGCTGTGGAACAGCATTGCCGCAGCATGATGGGAAAACGGGGGGAATATGGTTGATATCCTGCTTTGCGGCAACGAAAAGGTATTTGACGGAGCACTGACACAGCTGATCTCCATGACGAACAGGACAAAGGAGACGATCCATGTCTATATTATGACGATGGAGCTGACCAGACTGCGGGCGGACTTCACGGCGATCACAGAGGAGCAGATTGCATTTCTGAATCATGTGATCCAGCAGAAGAATCCGGATAACCGGGTGGAAAAGCTCGATGTGACAGAGCTGTACGAGCAGGAATTCGGCGGCTGTGTCAATGAGACAGCGTACTGTACGCCGTATACATTGCTTCGGCTGCTTGCGGACAGAATTCCGCAGATACCGGATAAACTGCTGTATCTGGACATTGATATTATGATAGCGAACGACATACAGCAGCTGTGGGAGATTGATGTGACAGGCTATGAATATGCGGCGGTGAAGGAGAAATATGGCTGCTGGCTGATCCGTCCGGATTATTTCAATGCAGGAATGCTGCTCCTGAATATGGAGATGATAAGGAAGACCGGCCTGCTCATCAAGGCAAGGGCACTGATCCGGGCGAAGAAGCTCCTTTTTGCGGATCAGTCGGCGATCTTCAAGGCGACAACGAGGAAGAAGCTGATTCCGCGAATTTATAACGAACAGTCTAAATTTAACAAGAAGGACACGGTCGTCTGTCATTTCTGCAAGCGGCTGATGTTCAGACCCTATCCGCATACAGAGAATTATAAGCAGTGGCAGGTGGAGGAAATTCACAAATATCTCAACTGCCATGCCTTTGATGAAGATCTGAAGGAGTATCTTGCATGGAAGGCAGACTATGAAGAGGGCCGGAACGGCCGATAACAGAAACGGAGGAATAAAAAAGATGGCAAAGCCGGTGATCAGCAGGGAAATACCGATTTTTTTCGCGGTGGATGATGGATATTGTCCGTTTCTCGCGGTGGCACTTCAGTCTATGATTGATAATTGCTCGCCGGAGAATACTTATCTCGTCAAGATACTGAACACAGATATTTCCGAGGAAAATAAGCGGAAGATCGGAAAGTATGAGAGAGAAAATGTCGATATTGAATTTGTGGATCTGAATTACTATATTAAGAAGGTAAAGGATAAGCTCTATACGAGGGATTATTATTCGGCAACGACTTATTTCAGGCTTTTCCTGCCGAATCTGTATCCCCAGTATGACAAGGTGCTTTATCTCGACAGCGACATTGTTATTCTGGATGACATAGCAAAGCTGTACAATACCGACATGGGAGACAATCTTGTGGCAGCGGCGCCGGATGACGCAGTTCTGAGCAGCCCGATTTTCTGCGATTATGTGGAAAAGGTTGTAGGCGTTGCGGACTGCCGCAAATATTTCAACGCGGGAGTGCTGCTGATGAATCTGGATCAGCTGCGCAGATTTAAGTTCCAGGAGAAATTCACATATGTTTTAGATAAGATCAAGTTTGCCGTCGCACAGGATCAGGACTATCTCAACCGTCTCTGCAAGGGGCGCGTAAAGATTGTCGATAAGACATGGGACAGGATGCCGATTCCCGACCCGAAGATCAAGACGGAGGACGTCAAACTGGTACATTTCAATCTTGCCTTCAAGCCGTGGCATTTTGAGGATATTATGTATCAGGAATTTTTCTGGATGTACGCACAGCAGACGGAGTATATTGATGTCATTCATGAGATCAAGGAGAACTTTACCGAGGAAGACCGGATCAAGGGCGAGCAGTCCCATGAGAGACTGCTGAAGCTCGCGAAGAAGGAAGCGGATTGCGTGGGAGACGACAGAAAGAACAGGCGGTGAGGAGATGAAGGAGAAGCTTAGTAAGACCAGCCCGGAGAGTGAAGACAGCAAGGTACAGCAGCCGCCCGAGAAGGCGGCGGACAGGCTGGCGGTTCTGGAGAGAATTGAACAGCTGGAGAGAGAAGGCAGGTTTGATGTGGACGCGGAGGAGGATCCGCCGACACTTCCGCTGCAACCGGATCAGATCGATTATCTTCGGGTGAAGCCGGCGAGCAAGGTCAAGGTGAAGCTGGCATATGCCGTTGCAGAGCAGTTTTTGAAGGGGATCCTGAAGGACGGAAAACTGGTGATAAAGGATGTCAAGGGTATGGAGTATCTGAATGGTCTGCAGTCCGGGGCAGTCATCACCTGCAACCATTTCAATCCCTTTGACTGCTTCACGGTGGAGCATCTGTTCCAGACCTCTGTTCATTACCGGAAGAAGCAGCTGTTCAAGGTCATCCGGGAGGGAAATTACACGAATTTCCCGGGCTTCTACGGATTCCTGTTCCGCAACTGCAATACTCTTCCGCTCAGCCAGAACAAGAAGACCATGTACAATTTCCTGCAGGCGGTCGATAAGATTCTGCGCAGGGGCGATTTCATCCTGATCTATCCGGAGCAGAGCTTATGGTGGAACTACAGGAAGCCGAAGCCGCTAAAGAACGGAGCGTTTAAATTCGCGGCAAAGAACCATGTCCCCGTGCTCCCGATCTTTATCACGATGGAGGACAGCGAGACTTATGGGCCTGACGGCTTCCCGGTGCAGGAGTACACGGTGTTCATCGACAAGCCCATTTATCCGCAGAGCGGACTGACGGAGCGGGAGCAGGTCAAGGCGATGCGCGACGGCAACTATAGTGTGTGGAAGCATATTTATGAGGAGTTCTATGGAATTCCCCTGGAATACAGTACGGAAAATGAGTAAAAAGATCATATATTACACGGATGAACTGAATGATGAATTTTCGGAGGCACAGATCAAGGCGCGGGTGATAGACAAGGACTTCCGCTATTTCCATGGGCGCATCTGGGATTTCTGTTCGCTGGTGGTTCAGAACGTGCTCAGTATGCCGATCAAGTTTTTCTACCAGAAGCTCAGGTTCCACTTGAAATATGTGGGGAAGGAGAAGCTGAAGGAGTGCCGTAACGGTGGTTATTTTATTTACGGGAACCATACCCAGCCGTTTGCGGATACCTTTATCCCCAGCCTTGCAAACTATCCGCACCGGAATTTCTTCATCGTGAACCCGGAGAATGTATCCATGCCCGGGCTGCGGCATCTTGTCGAGATGCTCGGGGCAATCCCGATTCCCTGTGACCTGGGTGGCATGAAGAATTTCATCCGGTCGGTGGAGGACAAGATCGCCAGAAACTATTCCGTCACGATCTACCCGGAGGCACATATCTGGCCGTATTATACAGGAATCAGACCGTTTAAGGCGGTGTCTTTCCGCTATCCGGTCAGCTTAAACTGCCCGGTGTATGCGCTGACAAACACCTATCATAAGCGGCGGGGCAGGTCGGGGAAGGTGAATATTGTCACATACATTGACGGGCCCTTTTACCCGGATGAGAAGCTGAAGCCGAAGGAGAGACAGCAGGAGCTGCGTGACCGTGTTTATCGGTGTATGCTGGAACGGAGCAAAGAAAGCAATTATGAGGTAATCGAATACAGAAAGGCGTCGGAGTGAGAACTCCGGCGCTTTTTAAATGCATTCCGTGACATTTTACGCAGGAATATTTACCTCTTATGCAGGATGTATTTACAGATTTTAATTCATCTGTATACTGTAATTGTAGGCCGCGGGAAGGGCGGAGCAGGAACAGCGTCGCGGAAGTTGTATCGCAGGAACTGCGGCACAGGAACTGCGGCACAGGAACTGTGCTGGGCACCCGGGTCGAATAAAAAACAGGTGGGGACATATGAAGGTCAAAATTGAGATTGAGGAAGGACTGGAGGAGGAAGAAGTCATCATCCGGTGTGCGGGGCTGAGTGATTCCGTGGTCAGTCTGCAGAATTACCTCTCAAAACAGAATAATGGAAAACGATGTCTGACCTTGAGCAATGGGGAGACGGATTTCTATGTCCCGATCGAGGAAATCTATTTCTTCGAGACAGAGGGGCGGGAGCTGCGGGCACACACGGCGGATAAAATATTCACCTGCAATTACAAGCTGTATGAGCTTGAGCAGGTCTTGCCGGGGAGCTTTATGAGAATATCAAAATCCTCCATTGCCAATCTGGACTGTATTTACTCCATAACCCGGAATCTGACGGCATCAAGCATAGTGGAATTTACAGGCAGCAGGAAGAAGGCAATGGTGTCCAGAAGCTATTACAGACTTCTGGTAGAACGGTTAAATGAGAGACGGCTTGGCCGGTAGAAAGGAAAGAGGTAGGAGAGATGAAGGGTAAGGTATCAGTGAAAGCACAGAAGGGAAATATATTTTGGGGAATACTGCTCATTCTGGCAGCGGTTGCGTTTATTGCCGGCAAGCTGGGATTCTTTGAAGGAATCGGGGTATGGACGATCGTGTTCAGCATAGCGCTTGTAGGAATCTTTATCAACGGCATTGTAAACAGGAGCTTTTGGGAGATGCTGTTAGCTATTGCATTCCTGATCATTGTGAATGATGAGCTGCTGCATCTGGAAGCGATCACGCCGTGGCCGGTGCTGGGAGCGGCGCTGCTCATAGCGGCAGGTCTGAGTATGCTGTTTCCGGGGTTCCGAAAGAAACCCGACTGGAAGGTGGAGTACGACGGGGAGGAGATTACGGTTGACGAGGAGCGTCGGGAAGGCACACAGATATACCTGAAAACGACATTCGGAAGCACGGTGAAATACATCACGGGAGAGGTTGAGTCCGTCAATGCGGATTGCATGTTCGGCTCGGAGGAGATTTACTTTTCAGACGCAATTTTACCGAACGCTGTTGCCACTGCAAGGGTGAATGTCTCCTTCGGCAAGGTGGTTCTGCATGTTCCCGAAAACTGGAGTATCGTGGATAATACCAGCAGAGCCTTTGCGGGAGGCTCGGAGACGGGCGGGAACGGCGAAGCAGCAAATACGCTTTATATCGATGGAAGGGTGTCCTTCGGCACATTGGTCATTCATAGAATTTAGAGACGCGGGGAAGACGGAGAGAATTAAAATGAAGAAATCAACAAAGAGATATATTCATGCTTTTTATGAGGAAAATAAGTTAAATTACGTTTTGACAATTGCAGCAACAATCGGAGTCAGCTTCGTTCAGATCGGGCTGGCGGGGCTGATTAAGAAACTGATGGATCTCGCAAGCGAAGGAACGCTGGAGCAATTGAGGCAGGAGCTTGTCATGGTTGTCCTTTTCCTGCTGGGATGTGCTGCCGCGTTCTTTCTCCTGCGGAGCGTGAAATATAATTTTATGAGGAAGGCGGTGACGGGCTACCGCAATCTGGCATTCAGGGAAATTACAGCGCACAGCATAGGAGCCTTCAATAAAAATAACAGTGGTAATTATATATCGGCGCTGACAAATGATGTCACATCGATCGAGTCAAACTATCTTCTGGCGGATGTGGGTATCATGGAGGCGGTGCTGACGGCGGTTCTGTCGCTGAGTCTGATGTTTTATTACAGCTGGGAAATGACGTTGCTTGTGATTGTTCTCTGCATCGCCCCTATGGCTGTCGCCATGGTGTTTGGCAGCAGGGTAGCGGAACAGGAGAAGGAGATCAGCGCACGGAACGCGGATTTTGTTGCAATGGTGAAGGATCTCCTGAGCGGCTTTGGCGTTGTAAAGAGCTTTCAGGCACAGGAGGAGACGTCCAGACTGTTCGAGGAGAGAAACGGGCAGCTGGAACAGATTAAATGTAAGCGGAAGAAAACCTCGCAGCTGGTTCAGATTATATCGGGACTGACGGCATTCGCCGTCCAGATCGGCGTATTTGTTTTCGGGGCGTATATGGCGATCAAGGGACGGATCACCGTGGGCGTTGTCGTTGCCTTTGTCCAGATGATGAACTATATTCTTCAACCGTTAAATACACTTCCGACACTGCTTGCCGATAAGAAAGCGGCAGAGGGACTGATCGGGAAGCTGAGCGCATACTGCGAGGAGAACCGCACGGAAGGGAAGGACGAGGTTATTGCTTCCGTGGGAGACGGAATTAACTTTGAACATGTGGACTTTTCCTATGAGGCGGAGAAACCGGTGCTGAAGGACGTCAGCCTGCAGTTTGAAGCGGGGAAGAGCTATGCTATCGTCGGCGGTTCCGGTTCCGGCAAATCGACTTTGTTGAACCTTGTCATGGGAAGCTTCGATGGATATGAGGGAAAGGTCACGATAGGCGGAAAGGAATTGAAGAAGGTAAATCCCGACAGTATTTTTGATGTGGTCTCGGTGATCCAGCAGAATGTTTTCGTCTTCGACGATACCATACGGAGAAATATCTGTATGTTTAAGGAATTTCCGGATGATGTCGTGAAAGCGGCGGCGGAGAAGGCCGGACTGAGACAGCTGATCGCGGAGAAGGGCTGGGATTATGACTGCGGCGAGGGTGGCATACATCTTTCGGGCGGAGAGAAGCAGCGCATTTCCATTGCGAGAAGTCTTTTGAGAAAATCACAGGTGTTATTGGTGGACGAAGCAACCTCGGCGCTCGATGCTGAGACAGCGGACAGCGTAACCAATGCAATCCTGGATATCGACGGCTTGACAAGGCTTATTGTCACGCATAAACTGGATGAAAAGGTTCTGAATCGGTTCGATGGCATTGTGGTGATGAAGAACGGACATGTGGAAGAGGAGGGAACCTTTGGAGAACTGATGGAGCAGAAAGGGTATTTCTATTCCCTGTATCAGGTCAGCAGAGAATAGGTTGTGAGAGGCAAGGCAGATGAAGGACGACAGAACCTACAGAAATCCGGTGCAGAGAGGCTTTTTCCCTGACCCCTCGGTCATCCGGGTCGGCGATGATTTTTACATGGTAAATTCAAGCTTTCAGTATTTTCCGGCAATTCCGATTTCCCATTCCCGCGATATGGTGCACTGGCATATTGTCGGACATGCGATCACGAATCCGGAATGGCTCGATCTGAGCGCAATCCGGGATTCTCACGGCATCTGGGCGCCGGACATTTCCTGCGTGGACGGAATCTATTACATTTTTGCCACGTTGCGGCTGAATGCAGATGGAAAACGGGGCAACAATGTCATGCGCAGACAGCTTGTCATGACGGCGGAGCGGCCGGAGGGCCCGTACAGTAAGCCGGTCTGCCTTGAGGTAGACAATATCGATCCCTCTCATTTTGTGGATGAAGATGGGAAGCGGTATATGGTGATCGCACCGGCAGCCCAGACCGTTCCACTCTCGGAGGATTCCCTTCACCTTGCGGGAGAGATGAAAACAGCCTGGGTGGGAACCGGCGAGCGCTGCCCGGAGGGGCCGCACCTGTTTCGGAGGGACGGCTTCTACTATGCCATGGTGGCGGAGGGCGGCACGGGCTACGGGCACGGTATCAATGTGGCGAGAAGCCGGACGCTGTACGGAGACTATGAGAGCTCGCCCTATAATCCGGTTATGCGCCAGAGGGATGAGAACGCGCCGGTTCAGCGCGCGGGACACGGCAAGCTGGTGCAGGATCAGAAAGGAAACTGGTGGTGCTATTATCTCTGTGGCAGACCGAACGAAGGCCGGTTCACGACAATCGGCAGAGAGACAGCGCTTGATCCGGTACAGTGGACAGAGGACGGCTGGTTTACCATAAATGAGGGAAGAGGGCCGAGCCTTGTGCAGAAGACCCCCGATCTGCCGGAGCATGTCTTTGAAAGAGAGGCGCAGGATGACTTTGACAGGGCGGAACTGTCCCCGGACTGGGAATTTGTAAGGAATCCGGACAGAGGCAGCTGCAGCCTGACGGAGCGTCCCGGCTTTTTCCGAATCTGGACAGGTGACGGACAGCTGAATGAGGTGCGGGCAAAGAACACGCTGCTCAGAAGAGAGCAGGAGCTGGCATACACAGCCGTGACAAAGCTTGAATTTTACCCGGACAGGGATGGAGAGCAGGCGGGGCTTACCTGCTATTACAGCACGGCAACCTATATCCGCTGCGCCGTGTGCTGCGAGGGCGGGAGAAAAATACAGCTGGTTATCAACCGGAATCATGGCGAGGAACTGATCGCGGAGCTTTCCGGTGTGAAGGAGCAGCCGGTATTCCTAAAGGTAATCACGGAACATCAGCGGAGAAGCTTCTATTATAGCTATGACGATATGGAGTGGGAGAAGATCGGAAGCGTGGAGGACTGCCGTTTCCTCGCGGACGAGGGCGTGCCGGATGATCCCAAACGGCATACGGGCACACTGGTCGGTATTTATGCCAACAACGGCGGCTGCGGAAGCCGCAAACCCGCAGACTTTGATTTCTTCCGATATGAAGATTAAACAGACTGATAGGAAAAGAAAAAACAGCCGGATGAGCGCCATGGCATTCATCCGGCTGAAAATATTAGTTTGCAGATTTCGTTGTCTGCATCAGCACTGTCATGCAGTCCAGAACAACATCCTTCTGGTCGGCTTCATAGTAAGTGCCGGTGTAGATATACAGACCGCCGTCTGTCACAGCATAGATGGAGATCTGGTCGGTCGGAGGGATATTTAGAAGAACATCACGACCGCCGAGGGAGTCGATGAAATCCTGTGTCCAGGTACCGCTCTCCAGCAGGTAATCGATAACAGCATCCGTAATCTGGGAAACCATCTCAAAGTAGAGGACAGTTTCACCGTTAAATGTCCGCAGCTCGGACTTGACGAGCTCCACGCTCAGACCGTTTTCACTGTCGGAGAGACCGTCCACGATGTCGTTCAGATCCTTTTCGGTCAGCTTGGCATTGTAATTTGCAGATTTCTGCACATTGATGTTGACAGCCTGATTGGTTCCCAGAGTGGCATTGTAATAGATGGAAAGCGGGTTAGACCCGTCATCACCGTACCAGTCCTCTGAGGGATACTGCATGCTGAAGCTTGAGTTGCTCACTTCGCCAAGCTCCAGACTGCCGGTGTCAGCTGCTTCCAGAACCGTTGCGTTTGCTGCTGAGCTGGCAGCGTCTCCGCAGCTGCAGAGCATCAGGCACATTCCCAGACAGACACCTGCCTTTGCAACATAACTTTTCAATTTCATAATAATTCCCCTTTCGTTTCGCATTTTTATGCATATGATGATACAAACAGTGAACATAATAGCACGAGCCTGTGATGAAAGTCAATTCGTAAAAAAAGTTTGTTAAAACCGTTGACAGCTTGGAGGTTTGGGTCTATACTTTAAATGTTAATGAAGTTTACTAGAGTAAGAGTGGTGTGAAAGCCACTCTTACTTGCATGTTGGAGCATTTTTTCAAAGGAGGCTGGGAGATGTCCCGAAAGGAAGATTACGAGACAAGGACAGAAAAGCTGCTTACACCTATCGCCGAGGCAAACGGTGTCTCGATTTACGATGTGGAGTATGTGAAAGAGGGCAGTGATTATTATCTCAGGGCTTACATTGATAAGCCGGACGGAGTGAATATTACGGATTGCGAGAATGTCAGCAGAGCGTTGTCCGATGCGTTGGATCGCGAAGATTTCATTCCGGATGCGTATATTCTGGAGGTCAGCAGCCCGGGACTCGGAAGAACGCTGAAAAAGGATAAGCATCTTCAGGCGAGTATCGGGGAGCAGGTCGAGATCAAGCTTTTTAAGCCGATCGAAAAATGCAAAGAGTTTTCGGGTATTCTTGACAGCTTTGATCAGGACACACTGACGATCCTGGTGGGAGATGCGCCGAGAAGCTTTCAACGTGCAGACATAGCACTGGTTCGGCTTGCGCTGGACTTTTAAGGAAGAAAAACTATTGAAAATAAACAGATCTGTGTGGATCGGAATGGAGGAAAAGGAAAAGAAATGAACAAGGAATTGATGGAGGCGCTCGATATTCTGGAGAAGGAGAAGGAGATCAGCAAGGAGACACTGTTCGAGGCGATCGAGAACTCACTGCTCACTGCGTGCAAGAATCATTTTGGCAAGGCGGATAATGTGCATGTGGAGATCGACCGTGATACCTGCGACTTTCTGGTGTATGCGGAGAAGGAGGTTGTGCCTACGGCGGATGATGTGGAGGACGATTGTCTCCAGATCAGCCTCGAGGACGCAAAGGAGATTTCCTCCAAGGCGAAGGTCGGCGACATGCTCCATGTGGAGATCAAGTCAAAGGAGTTCGGACGTATTGCTACCCAGAACGCAAAGAACGTGATCCTTCAGAAGATCCGCGAGGAAGAGAGAAGCGTTATCTACAATCAGTACTATGAAAAGGAAAAGGATGTTGTCACAGGCGTTGTACAGCGCTATGTGGGAAAGAACATCAGCATCAACCTTGGCAAGGCGGATGCCATGCTGAACGAGAGCGAGATGGTCAAGGGTGAGGTGTTCCGCCCGACAGAGCGTATCAAGGTGTATGTCCTTGAAGTGAAGAACACACCCAAGGGACCCCGCATCAATGTCAGCCGCACTCATCCGGAGCTGGTAAAGAGACTGTTTGAGTCCGAGGTTACCGAGATCAAGGACGGAACGGTAGAGATCAAGAGCATTGCCCGCGAGGCAGGCAGTCGTACAAAGATCGCCGTATGGAGCAACAACCCGAACGTGGATGCTGTCGGCGCATGTGTCGGAATGAACGGAGCGAGAGTCAATGCGATTGTCGAGGAGCTGCGCGGCGAGAAGATCGACATTGTGAACTGGGACGAGAACCCCGGACTTCTGATCCAGAACGCACTTTCTCCGGCAAAGATCGTTGCGGTGTTTGCTGATCCTGATGAAAAGACAGCGAAGGTCGTTGTACCGGATTATCAGCTGTCACTGGCAATCGGTAAGGAAGGTCAGAACGCGAGACTTGCCGCGAGACTGACGGGCTATAAGATCGACATCAAGTCAGAGACACAGGCGAAGGATGCACCCGGCTTCCGCTATGAGGATTATCTCGATGATGAAGGATTTGAAGAGGAAGACGGCGAGTACGATGATTATGAAGAGGGCGGACAGGAAGAGCCCGTTGAGGAGTAAAGCGATTTATGGCAAAGAAAATACCCTTGAGGCAGTGCGTTGGCTGCGGTGAGATGAAAGGGAAGAAGGACATGATGAGAGTCCTGAAAACAGCCGAAAATGAGATTTGTCTGGACGTAACAGGCAAAAAGAACGGAAGAGGCGCATATATATGCAGGAGCAGGGAATGTCTGCGGCTGGCCAGAAAGAACAAAGGTCTGGAGCGCTCTTTCAAAATGAGTATTCCAAATGAAGTGTATGACACTTTAGAGAAGGAGTTTGACAATCTTGAGACAGAATAAGATTTTTTCGCTCTTGGGAATTGCTATGAGAGGGCACAATCTGGTCAGTGGTGAATTACAGACCCTGGAGGCGATCAAGAAAGGCTCCGCCATGCTGATAATCATTGCGGAGGATGCGTCTGAGAATACCAGAAAGTTATTTACCGATAAGTGCTCGTTCTATGGAGTTCCGGTGTACAGCTATGGAACGAAGGAAAGCCTCGGGAGGGCGATCGGAAAGGACTTGCGGTCATCGCTTGGCGTATGCGAAGCAGGGTTAGCAAAGAGCATTGTCAAACAACTGGAAGAAGAGGAATCAGCTGAAATAAGCAGAAGTGGAGGAAAGCATGGCGAAGATTAGGATACATGAACTCGCTAAGGAACTGGATAAACAGAGCAAAGATATACAGACGTTTTTACAGCAGAAGGGCATCGAGGTAAAGTCCGCGAGCAGCTCCGTCGAGGAGGAGATTGCGGACACCGTGAGAAAGGCATTCGGCAAGGTGCAGGCGAAGACTGAGGAAATCAAGGAGAAAGCCGTGAAAGAGACCAAGACCGAGAAAGAGGTAAAGACGGAAAAGGAAGTTAAGGTCGAAAAGGAAGTTAAGGCAGAGGCCGCAAAGCCTGCTGCAAAGCCGGAGACGGAAGAGAGGAATGCCGCTTCCGAGGCACCGAAAAAGAAAAAGACGATCATTTTCGTCAATAATTCCCAGAACTCAAAGATGCCGTCACAGCGTCCTGCACAGGGACAGGGCGGGCAGCAGAGGCCGCAGGGAAATCAGAACAGACCCCAGAGCGGACAGCAGAGGCCGCAGGGTGGTCAGAACAGGCAGCAGGGTGGCTATAATGACAGAAGAAACCGTCCGGCAGCAGCACCTGTGCACACCCCGATCAAGCCGCTGACACCGCCGTCTCCGACACCGAGTGTCCAGATGGTTCCGTCCAGACCCCAGCCGAAGCCCAAGCAGGAGGTGAAGGCGCAGGAGACGAAGCCTGTTGCACCGCAGAAGCCTGCAGTACAGACGGAGATCGTGCAGGTACAGCCGAGGGAAAACAGACCGGAGAGGACAGAGCGCCTTCAGTATGACAGACCGGCTAGGGAGAACCGCTATCAGGGCAATCGCAACTCCGACAATCGTGGCTCCGAGAACCGCGGTTCTGAGAATCGTTATCAGGGCAACCGTGACAACAGAGGCGGCTATCAGGGCGGACAGGGAAGACCGCAGGGCGACAGACCGGATCGCGGACAGTTCCAGAACAGAGGAGGCAACGGCAATGGCGGCTTCAGAGGTGACAGAGGAGGCAACGGCTTCCAGAGATCTGGCAGACCGGGTGGTGAGAACGGTCAGGGCGATCGTCGTGGTCCAGGCGCTGGTCAGGGCGGTAACCGTGGCTTTAACGGTGCACCGCGCGATAACAGAGGCAATGGCGGACAGGGAGCCGGATTCAGAGACAGGAATCAGAATAAGAGCTTCGCTGGAGAGGCTCCGGCAAAGGATATGGAAAAGAGGCGCGAGGACGATAAGAGACGCGCAAGCAGCAGTATCGAGAAGGATAAGCGTTCCAAGAGGGAGCATATCTATGAGGAAGACGAGGCGCTGAAGAATAAGCCCGGACGCTTTATCAAGCCCGAAAAGAAGAAGGAAGAGACGGTGGAGGAGGTTATCAAGGTAATCACTCTGCCCGAGACCATCACGATCAAGGATCTGGCTGACAAGATGAAGATTCAGCCGTCAGCGATTGTGAAGAAGCTGTTCCTTGAGGGAAAAATCGTTACTGTGAACCAGGAAATCTCCTATGAGGACGCAGAAAACATTGCGATGGAATATGATATCCTCTGCGAGAAGGAAGTCAAGGTCGATGTGATCGAGGAGCTCCTGAAGGAGGACGAGGAGGACGAGAAGGATCTGGTGGAGAGACCGCCTGTTATCTGTGTCATGGGTCACGTTGACCATGGTAAGACGTCCTTGCTGGATGCAATCAGAAAGACAAATGTGACCGACCGCGAGGCGGGAGGTATCACACAGCACATAGGTGCGTATACTGTAAACGTAAAGGGCAGAAGGATTACCTTCTTAGATACGCCCGGACACGAGGCATTCACAGCAATGCGTATGCGTGGTGCAAACTCGACAGATATTGCGATCCTTGTTGTCGCTGCGGATGACGGCGTGATGCCGCAGACGGTCGAGGCAATCAACCATGCAAAGGCAGCGGGCATTGAAATCATTGTCGCTGTGAACAAGATCGATAAGCCGTCGGCAAACATCGAGCGTGTAAAGCAGGAGTTGACGGAGTATGAACTGATCGCCACAGACTGGGGCGGAAGCACGGAGTTTGTACCTGTGTCTGCAAAGTCCGGCGAAGGCATCGAAGACCTTCTGGAGACGATCCTGCTGACCGCAGATATTCTTGAACTCAAGGCAAACCCGAAGCGCCGTGCGAGAGGACTTGTCATCGAGGCGGAGCTGGATAAGGGACGCGGACCTGTTGCAACCGTCCTGGTTCAGAAGGGTACGCTGCATGTCGGAGACTTTATTTCCGCAGGCGCATGCCACGGCAAGGTAAGAGCCATGATTGACGACAAGGGAAGAAGGGTGAAGGAGGCAGATCCCTCTACACCGGTTGAGATTCTCGGTCTGTCGGATGTGCCCAGCGCAGGTGAAGTATTCCTTGCCCATGAAAATGATAAAACCGCAAAGTCCTATGCAGATACCTATCTTGCACAGAACAAGGAGAGAAAGCTGGAGGAGACGAAGTCCAAGATGTCTCTGGACGATCTGTTCTCACAGATTCAGGAGGGCAATCTGAAGGAACTGAACCTGATTGTCAAGGCGGATGTACAGGGAAGCGTCGAGGCGGTGAAGCAGTCGCTGATGAAGCTCTCCAACGAGGAGGTTGTCGTAAAGTGTATTCACGGCGGTGTCGGCGCGATCAACGAGTCCGATGTCACCCTTGCAAGTGCATCCAACGCAATCATTATCGGCTTTAATGTCCGCCCGGATGCGACGGCTAAGGCAACGGCAGAGCGCGAGGGCGTTGATGTCAGACTGTACAAGGTCATCTATCAGGCGATCGAGGACATTGAGGCAGCCATGAAGGGTATGCTTGATCCTGTCTTTGAGGAGAAGGTGATCGGTCATGCAGAGATCCGTCAGGTATTTAAGGCATCCCAGATCGGTAACATCGCCGGTTCGTATGTCAAGGACGGTGTCTTCCAGAGAGGCTGCAAGGTTCGTATTACCCGCGACGGTGAGCAGATCTACGAGGGCGCGCTGGCTTCGCTCAAGCGTTTCAAGGACGATGTAAAGGAAGTCAAGGAAGGCTACGAGTGCGGACTTGTATTTGAAGGCTTTGACCAGATTCAGGAGCTGGATACGGTAGAGGCGTATATTATGGTGGAGGTACCACGATAAGGAGTAAATCTAAGGCAGCAAAGTACGCTGTCTAAGATTTACTAGACCTTATCGTCAAGAATGCTGCGCATTAGGCTCCACTGGCTCTAAAAGAAAGGTTGTTGTATGAGAAAGAACAGTATTAAGAATACCCGTATTAACGGGGAGGTGCAGCGTGTGCTCGCGGAGATTATCCGGGGGGAGATCAAAGATCCCCGGATCAGCCCGTGGACAAGCGTTGTCGCAGTGGAGGTTGCTCCCGACTTAAAGAGCTGCAAGGCATGGATCAGTGTCCTTGGAGACGAGGAGGCGAGGGAGAACACGCTGCAGGGACTTAAGAGCGCCGAAGGATTTATCAAGCGGCAGCTTGCGAAGATTATTAATCTGAGGAACACGCCGGAAATTACCTTCGTCATGGATCAGTCCATTGAGTATGGCGTGAACATGTCCCGTAAGATCGACGAGGTTATCGCTTCGGATGAGGAAAACAGAGGCTGAAGACGAAATGAAATTAGATTTGATAAAAGAATGTGAAGGCGCGAAGAGAATCGGCATCAGCGGACACATCCGCCCGGATGGGGATTGCGTCGGTGCGGTTCTCAGCATGCGCATGTATCTTATGAAGTGTCTGCCGGAGGCAGAGGTTAAGGTCTTCCTTGAGAAGCCCGCAGAAATCTTCAAGGAGCTGAAAGGCTTTGAGGAGATTGACAGCAGCTTCCCAGAGGAGGCTCCCTTCGATGCCTTTCTGGCGCTCGACTGCGGCTATGAGCGGCTCGGCGAGGCGCAGAAATATTTCACCGCAGCGGCAAAGACAATAAATATCGACCACCATATCACGAATACGGGGGATGGCGATGTCAACTATATCAGACCCGAGGTGGGATCTGTCTGCGAACTGATCTATGATCTGATCAACGAGGAGAAGCTGGACAAAGAGCTTGCCGAGGCAATCTACATCGGCATTATCCATGATACGGGTGTGTTCCAGTATTCCAACACGTCGCCGGAGACGTTGAAGAAGGGAGCAAAGCTGATTTCCTACGGCTTTGATTTCCCCAGACTGATTCTGGAGACCTTTTACCAGAAGACCTATCTCCAGACACAGATCATGGGACGGGCGTTGATGGAGAGCGTCCGTTTCATGGACAACAGATGCATTGTCAGCGTCGTTGACCGTAAGACCATGGATTTCTACGAGGTGAATTCCAAGGATCTCGATGGAATTGTGAACCAGCTGAGGAATATCGAAGGCATAGAGTGCGCAATTTTCATGTATGAGACGGATATGCTGGAATATAAGGTGAGTATGCGCTCCGGCGAGGCGGTGGATGTCGCAAAGGTGGCGTCCTATTTCGGCGGAGGCGGACATGCGAGGGCAGCGGGCTGTACGATGCGCGGAACATTTCATGACTGTGTGAACAACCTGTCCCTACATATTGCCGAACAGATTGGAGCCTTATGATTAACGGAATTATCATAGTGAATAAAGAGACCGGTTTTACCTCTCATGATGTGGTTGCGAAGCTGAGAGGCATTTGCGGACAGAAGAAGATCGGACATACAGGCACTCTCGACCCGGCGGCGACAGGCGTGCTTCCGGTCTGTCTCGGCAGCGGAACCAAGCTCTGCGATATGCTCACAGACCGAGATAAGGAGTACGTTGCGGAGCTTTTGCTCGGTGTGGAGACGGACACGCAGGACACGACGGGAAGCGTGCTCCGGGAGAGCCCGGTAACGGTCACAGAGGAAGAGGTAAGCCGTGCCTGCCTGTCGTTTCTGGGAGATTATGACCAGATCCCGCCTATGTATTCGGCGCTGAAGGTAGACGGAAAGAAGCTCTACGAGCTGGCGAGAGCCGGAAAAGAAGTGGAGCGCAAGGCGAGGCGGGTCAGGATTCTGGAACTGGAAATACTGGAAATGAGGCTGCCAGTAGTGAAACTTCGGGTCGTCTGTTCCAAGGGCACTTATATCAGAACGCTCTGCTCGGACATCGGTCAGAAGCTCGGCTGCGGCGGCGCTATGCAGAGCTTGCAGAGAACGAAGGTCGGAAGGTTCCGGCTGGAGGATGCGCTGACGCTGGGGGAGCTCCAGCAGCTGAAGGACAGCGGTGAACTGGAACGGGTGGTGCAGCCTGTGGACAGCCTCTTCGAGGAGACACCGGCGCTGCATGTTACGGCGGAGGCGGCGAGACTTCTGGAGAACGGAAATGCGCTTCTTCCGGTACAGTTCGCAGAGACAGTGACACCCGAGCCGGAGAGGTGGGTCAGGGTTTACCGCCCTGACGGCAGATTTGCCGGTATCTATGCCTATGAGGAACAGAAGCGGTGGTATCGGCCTGTTAAAATGTTTTTGTGAGGATGACTATGGAGATTATCAGCAATACGACTGATTTTATTCTTGAAAAGGAAACTGCTGTTGCAATCGGAAAGTTTGACGGTGTACACATCGGGCACCGGAGACTTTTGGAGGAGATCCTGTCCTGCAAGCGGAAGGGAATGGCGGCCTGCGTGTTCACCTTTGAACCGGCGCCGGCTGTTTTCTTCGGCTTTTCTGACGGCAGGGAACTGACGACGAAGGAAGAAAAGCGGCTGCTGTTTGAGCGGATGAATGTGGATATCCTCATTGAATTTCCGCTGAATGCGCAGACGGCGGCAATGGCACCGGAGACCTTCGTGACAGACGTGCTTGCCAAGCAGATGAATGCGCGGCTGATCGCTGCCGGAAATGATCTGTCCTTCGGCGATGGAGGCAGAGGAAATGCCGATCTGCTGCGGAGGATGGCACCTGAGCTGGGCTTTCAGGTCAGGACGATAGACAAGGTATGTCTGGACGGACAGGAGGTCAGCTCCACGCTCGTTCGGAGCAAGGTGGAGGGCGGAGACCTCATTCTGGCGGAAAAGCTGATGGGAATGCCCTACATGGTTTCGGGGAAAGTGGCCGAGGGAAAGAGGATCGGCAGGACGCTCGGCTTTCCGACGGTGAACATCATTCCCGGAGCGGACAAGCTGCTGCCGCCGAACGGCGTTTACTATTCCAGTGTGCGCCATAACGGAAGAACCTATCGTGCAATCAGCAACGTGGGCTGTAAGCCTACCGTGACGGATGAGAAGGTAATTGGGGTGGAATCTTATCTCTATCGTTTCGACGGTGAGATTTATGGGGAGGACATTGAGGTATATCTGCATGAATTTCGCAGGCCGGAGAAACATTTTGACAGCCTTGATGCCCTGAAGCATCAGCTGCAGGAGGACATTGCCGCCGGACTTGAATGGCGGTGCACACCATAGAGACATGACGATTGAGATGAGGTATCCATATGAATGCTAGTATATTTTTGTCGATGGCGGGCGGCCTGGGGCTTTTCCTCTTTGGCATGCGTGTTATGAGCGATTCAATCGAGAAGGTGGCGGGAGCAAAGCTGCGCCGCATTCTTGAAATCTTTACCACAAACCGGTTCACCGGTATGCTGGTCGGTATTGTGTTTACCGGTATTATCCAGTCCTCCTCCGCCTGCACGGCGATGGTGGTCAGCTTTGTCAATGCCGGACTTATGAATCTTTATCAGGCGGCGGGCGTGATCTTTGGTGCCAACATTGGCACGACGATCACCTCCCAGCTCGTCTCGTTCAACCTGTCGGCATACGCGCCGGTGATTCTTCTCGTCGGGGCGCTGACGGCGATGTTTGTCAAGAAGGAGAAGATCAAGAAGTTCGCCGACATCATCATCGGCTTCGGTGTGCTGTTTCTGGGCCTGAGCACGATGTCGAGCGCCATGGCGTGCATGAAGGATGTGCCGGCGGTGGTAAATCTTCTGGGATCGCTGAAAAATCCGCTGATGGCAACGCTGGTGGGACTGGTGCTGACCTCTGTGATCCAGAGTTCGTCCGTCACAGTCAGCATTGTATTGTTGTTGGCAAATCAGGATCTGCTTTCACTTCACATCACACTGTACATTATCCTCGGCTGTAATATCGGAGCGTGCAGCACGGCGCTGCTGGCATCACTTGCCGGAAAGAAGGAGGCAAAGCGCGCGGCGCTGATTCATTTCTGGTTCAATGTGATCGGTACGGTGCTTCTGTATCTGGTGTTGTTTGTGGCGGAAGATCAGGTGATGAAGATTATCTGGGCGATTTCCTCGGACAAGGGAAGATTTGTGGCGAACGCCCACACGATGATCAAGATATTCCAGGTAATTGTGCTCTTCCCGTTCTCGGGACTGATCGTGAAACTGTCGAAGCTCTGTGTGCCCGGCGAGGATAAGAAGGTCGGCTACAGGGAGAGCTACCAGCTGAAATATATCGGCGACAAGGTGGTGTTCAACCCGGCAACGGCAGTGGTCGAGGTTGTGAAGGAGCTGGAGAGAATGGCTTCCCTCGCAAGCGAGAACCTGAACCGTGCAATGAACGCGTTGATTACGCTGGACGAGGACGACATCGAAGAGGTCTACGAGGTGGAGAAAAATATCAACTTCCTGAACCATGCGATCACGGATTACCTTGTGAAAATTAACCAGACAACGCTGCCGATCGAGGACTTAAAGAGCATCGGTGCACTTTTCCATGTGGTGAACGACATTGAGAGAATCGGCGATCACGCGGAGAATGTCGCGGACGCGGCGAGACAGCGCAAGGAGGAAGGAATTTCCTTCAGCAAGGAAGCCCAGAAGGAGATGGGTGAGATGCTTGACATGGTAAATGATCTCATCCGGTATTCGGTGGATATGTTTGCGAAGGGCGATGAGTCACATATGCAGGAGGTTATCCGGCTGGAGGACATGGTTGACGAGAAGGAGAAAGAGCTGCAGAAGTTCCATGTCCGCCGTCTGACAAAGGGCGAATGCACGCCGGAGGCAGGCATGATCTTCTCGGATATTGCATCCGGACTCGAGAGAGTTGCCGACCATGCGACGAATATTGCGTTTGCAATCATTGACGCGGAGAAAGAGTCGGAAGAACAGGCTTGACAGGAGAAGGGTACAACGCTATAATTTGAATTGGCGTAATAAAATTGTAACAAATTTGTAATTACCTATTCAAATTATGAGGACAAATGAATGAAACTCTTTTCTTATAAAAAACAAATGATCATTGTTTCTGCCGGACTGGCACTGGCGTTCGGCGCTCCGGCAATGTGTGCGGAGGCTGCTGAGAGCATTCTGCCGTCTGCGGGAATTGCCTCTGTTCTTGAGGCAAAGCTGTCGGCAGAGGAATACATTGAGGCGGCAATTCAGGCGCAGGGAGCCTCATGGGGCTACACGAACATCGGTATTGCGGATGTGGAGAGCGGCAACCTGAATGTCCGCGAGACACCGTCCACTTCGGGAAAGCTGGTCGGGAAAATGCCTAAAAATTCGGCGTGTGAAGTGCTTGAAACGACAGAGGATGGATGGGCGCATATCACCTCGGGCGAGGTGGAGGGTTATGTCAGCATGGATTATCTGCTGACCGGACCTGATGCAAAGATGCAGGCAAACGACCTTGTGCGCACGGTTGCGGTCGCAAATACGGACGGACTGAATGTAAGAGACCAACCGAGCACGGACAGTGCAGTTCTGACACAGGTGCCGAAGGGTGAAGAACTGGAATTTGTTGAAATGCTCGAGGGCTGGGTGAAGGTTTCCATCGACGGCGAGGAGGCTTATATTTCGGCTGACTATGTCACGGTCGAGGAGCGTCTGGACACAGCGGTCACGATGACAGAGCTTCTCTACGGAGCGGGTGTTTCCGATGTGCGCGTGGAGATGGTAGAATATGCAAAGCAGTTCCTCGGAAATCCTTATGTATGGGGCGGCACAAGCCTGACAAAGGGAGCCGACTGCTCCGGCTTTGTGATGAGCATTTATAAGAAGTTCGGCGTTAAGCTGAGCCATTCGTCGAGAGCACAGGCAAACGAAGGAAAGAAGATCACGGCATCCGATCTGCAGCCCGGCGATCTGATCTTCTATGCAAACAGCTCGGGAACAATCAACCACGTTGCGATGTATATCGGCGGCGGGCGCGTTATTCATGCGAGCAGCCCGAAGACAGGCATCAAGATCAGCAAGTATAACTACCGCACGCCCGTGAAATACGTCAATATTCTGGGAGATTAAAATGCTTTTTAATTCTTATATATTTGTTCTGCTCTTTTTGCCTTGTGCCCTGGGTTCTTATTATTTACTGAATCATTTTCATAGGTATACTTCAGCCAAAGCGATATTAGTTTTAATGTCGCTTTGGTTTTATGCTTATTTCAATGTCAGTTATCTGAAAATTATCCTGCTCAGCGTGGTACTTAATTTTGCCTTATCAAAGCTGATTTTACATTTCAGGCAGAAGAGCAGGATGGGCTGCTCTAAAGGTACCTTGGCTGTTGGAATACTGGCAAATTTAACACTTATTTTTCATTATAAATATTTTAATTTCTTCATGGAAAATCTGAGTGCATTCCTTCATATCGATTTTTCGTTTCGCAATATACTGATGCCTTTGGGAATCAGTTTTTTTACGTTTCAACAGATATCGTATCTGGTAGATTCCTATCGGGAAGAGACCCGGGAATATCGGTTTATTGATTACTGTCTGTTTGTCACCTTTTTTCCACAGCTGATTGCGGGACCTATTGTGATGCACGATGAAATGATACCGCAATTTCAGGATCAGAAGAGGAAAAGCTTTGATCAGGAGAGCTTTGCTGTCGGACTATACTGCTTCGCTGTAGGAATGGCTAAGAAAGTATTGCTTGCCGATGTGCTGGGTGGGGCTGTGGACTGGGGCTTTTCCAATGTCTCTGTATTGACTGCGGCGGATACGGCGATTGTCGCACTGCTGTATACGTTCCAGCTGTATTTTGATTTCAGCGGTTATTGTGATATGGCGTATGGTATAGCAAAAATGTTTCGTATTGACCTCCCTTTTAATTTTGATTCGCCTTATAAATCCCTGTCAATTTCTGACTTCTGGAATCGCTGGCATATGACGCTGGGAAGGTTCCTGCGCAAATATGTCTATTTCCCTATGGGCGGGAGCCGAAAGGGGGAGATACGCACATGGCTGAATTTATTTGTTGTTTTTCTGGTCAGCGGAATCTGGCACGGAGCGAACTGGACATATATTTTGTGGGGAGCCGCCCATGGAGGGGCGAGAGTTTTGCACAGGATATTTAAAAAGCCATGGGAATGTCTGCCGAAGGGCATTCGATGGCTGGTAAATTTTGCGTTTATTTCGTTTGCATGGATGCTGTTCCGGGCGGAATCCATTACGGATTTTGGAATAATGGCAGGCCGGCTTGTAAAAGGTTCATGGAATAGTATTAATCCGGAAATACTGAACAAATTCGATATTCTTGAATTTACCTATGTGGAGGAGCATGCGGCGGTGCTTGGCAGACTGGCGGAGAGCGTTCCGTGGCTGCATCTGGGGATTATGCTTGCGCTGGCAGGAGGGCTGGCTTTGATTCCGAAAAATTGCTGCCGGAAAAGTGAGACGCTTGCCCTGACCCCGGTTAATGCAGTTTGCTGTACCGTGCTGCTGGTATGGTCGGTCATTTCCTTTGCGGGAGTATCTACGTTCCTGTATTTTAATTTCTAAAAGATTATTACTTGGTTGAGGACAGGATGAAACAACGAAGAATGAAGGCATCTAAATGGAATAAGATGGTCATAGGAAGTGCGATTGGAGTTCTCGGTGTTCTTGCGGTGGTGACTGCGGTCATTGATCCTTTTTTGCATTACCATAAACCGCTTCCCGGTTTGCAGTATCCCTTGAAGGATGAAAGGTATCAGAACGACGGGATTGCAAGGCATTATGAATATCAGGCAATGATAACGGGAACCAGCATGACACAGAATTTTAAGGCTTCGCAGTTTGAAGAGCTATGGGGAGTAAAAGCAATTAAAACCTCCTTTTCAGGAGCCAGCTTTAAAGAAGTGAATGACGCGGTGCTGCGTGCTATAAGCTATAATCCGGAGCTGGAATATGTCGTCAGAAGCATTGACAGCAACAGGATCAACTATCCTGCTGATGCCAATGAATACACCGATTATCCCGAGTATCTGTATGATAATACCCCTTTTAATGACGTGAGCTATCTGTTGAATAAAGAGGTGATTCCGAGAACGCTTGCGGTTATTAACTACACAAGGGCGGGAAATACCACTCCGGATATGGATGAATATGGAAGCTGGGGACAGTATAAGACCTATGGAGCGGCAGCGGTGAAGCAGACGCTTGCTGTGATACAGGGCGATTTTGATGAAGAACTGGAGCTGTCGGAGGAAGATAAGGGAATCATCAGAGAAAATGTGGAGAAAAATCTGCTTCAGACGGCATTGGATTATCCGGATAAAACCTTCTACTTCTTTTTTCCGCCATACAGCATTTACTACTGGAAGGCTTTGAACGAGACGAAACAGCTGACAGCGCAGCTGGAAGCGGAGAGCATGACCGCGGAAATACTGCTGCAGGCAGAAAATATAAAGGTGTTTGCCTTTTCTGATGATATAGGAATCACAGCTGATCTGGACAACTATATGGACTCGATGCACTATGGCCCATGGATTAACGAGAAGATATTGGAATGGATGTATCGGGGCGAACATCAGCTGACGAAGGACAACTATAAGCAGTATTTTGAACATATTAAGGCGCTTTACTCGGAATATTCGTATGAGGAAATTGAGTAAATTGTATTTACATCTGTAAACAACTGTGTTAATATAGCTAAGTATGGTTTAGCCGACGCTCAGCTTTCGGACACTCCGACCGTGGCTTGGTGTCAGGCGATACAAATAATAATTTGGAGGAAAACGAAATGATTTCAAAGGAAAAGAAAACAGCAATCATGAACGAGTATGCCAGAACCCCCGGCGATACCGGTTCACCCGAGGTACAGGTAGCAGTCCTGACAGCAAGAATCCAGGAGCTGACAGATCACCTTAAGGAGAACCCGAAGGATCATCATTCCCGTCGCGGTATGCTTAAGATGGTAGGACAGAGACGTGGTCTGCTGGATTATCTGAAGAAGAAGGATATCGAGAGATACCGTGCATTGATCGAGAAGCTCGGCCTGAGAAAATAATATCAGAGACAATGAGAGCGGAAGGCAGCCCGGAAGGGCGCTTCCGCTTGTGTTGTGTAAAAGTGTGGTAATTCGGGACAGAAGAAGGTTCCGAGACCGCTGAAAAGGATATGCGGCGCGTGCCTTTTTCAGTAGTTTCGGTGTCTTCTGTTCCTTTACAAATAAGTGAATGCCGCGAAAGCGGCGGAATGGAGGATTTTATGTACAAGAGCTATGAATTGGAGCTTGCAGGACGTACACTCAAGGTTGATATTGACCGTGTCGGCAAGCAGGCAAACGGATGCGCTTTCATGCACTACGGAGATACGGTTGTTCTCTGTACAGCAACGGCATCTGAGAAGCCCAGAGACGGAATTGATTTCTTCCCTCTGAGCGTTGAGTACGAGGAGAAGATGTATGCGGTGGGAAAGATCCCCGGCGGCTTCAACAAGCGTGAGGGTAAGGCGAGTGAAAATGCAATTCTCACCAGCCGTGTTATCGACAGACCTATGCGTCCCTTGTTCCCCAAGGACTACAGAAACGACGTTACACTGAACAATATGGTTATGAGCGTTGACCCGGAGTGCCGTCCTGAGCTGGTGGCTATGATCGGTGCAGCAATCGCAACCTGCATTTCCGATATTCCCTTCGACGGCCCCTGTGCCATGACACAGGTCGGCATGATCGATGGTGAATTTGTAATCAACCCTTCCCAGGAGCAGTGGAAGAATGGCGATCTGAACCTGACTGTTGCATCCACGAGGGAGAAGGTAATCATGATCGAGGCGGGTGCCAACGAGGTTCCCGAGGCAAGGATGATCGAGGCGATTTACAAGGCGCACGAGATCAACCAGACAATCATTGCGTTCATCGACAAGATTGTCGCAGAGTGCGGAAAGAAGAAGCACGAGTACACAAGCTGCGCTATCCCGCAGGAGATGTTCGACGAGATGAAGAAGCTCGTAACTCCCGAGGAGATGGAGGTTGCTGTATTTACCGATGATAAGCAGACCCGTGAGGAGAATATCCGCAATATTACGGCAAAGCTGGAGGAGGCTTTTGCAGAGAAGGAAGACTGGCTTCCGATCCTCGGCGAAGCTGTTTACCAGTATGAGAAGAAGACTGTCCGCAAGATGATCCTGAAGGATCACAAGCGTCCCGACGGTCGTGAGATTACACAGATCCGTCCCCTTGCTGCGGAGGTTGACATTATTCCCCGCGTGCACGGTTCCGCAATGTTTACGCGTGGACAGACACAGATCTGTAACGTATGTACCCTTGCACCTCTCTCCGAGCAGCAGAAGCTGGACGGACTTGACGAGAATGAGGTCAGCAAGAGATATATGCATCACTATAACTTCCCGTCCTATTCTGTAGGCGAGACAAAGCCTTCAAGAGGCCCCGGAAGACGTGAGATCGGTCACGGCGCACTGGCAGAGAGAGCTCTGATTCCCGTGCTGCCCAGCGAGGAGGAGTTCCCCTACGCAATCCGTACCGTATCTGAGACCTTCGAGTCCAACGGTTCTACTTCCATGGCATCTACCTGTGCATCCTGTATGTCCCTGATGGCAGCGGGTGTTCCCATCAAGAAGATGGTTGCAGGTATCTCCTGCGGTCTGGTGACTGGCGAGACGGATGATGATTTCGTTCTGCTCACGGATATTCAGGGACTTGAGGACTTCTTCGGAGATATGGACTTCAAGGTAACCGGTACAACGGAAGGTATCACCGCAATCCAGATGGACATCAAGATCCATGGACTGACAAGACCTATTGTTGAGGGTGCCATCGCAAGATGCCGTGACGCGAGACTCTTCATCATGGATAACTGCATGAAGCCCGCTATCGCAGCGCCCAGACCGGAGGTTGGCCCTTATGCACCGAAGATCATCTCCATCCAGATTGATCCCGAGAGAATCGGTGATGTTGTAGGCCAGAGAGGTAAGACGATCAATGAGATCATTGCCCGCACCGGTGTCAAGATTGACATCACGGACGACGGTAAGGTTTCTGTATGTGGTACTGACAAGGAAATGATGGACAAGGCTGTGGAGATGATTAAGATCATTGTCACAGACTTTGAGGAAGGCCAGATCTTCAAGGGCAAGGTTGTCAGCATCAAGGAGTTCGGCGCATTCATCGAGTTTGCACCCGGCAAGGAGGGAATGGTTCACATTTCCAAGATTGCGAAGGAGAGAATCAACCGCGTTGAGGATGTACTGACGCTCGGCGATGTTGTTACGGTTGTCTGCCTCGGCAAGGATAAGATGGGCAGAATCAGCTTCTCCATGAAGGATGTCGCTCAGGCATAAAAAGATAAAGGATATTCCGGGAGCACCGCGGACTGCGAGACTCCCGGATTGTTTTTTTGCGGATTTGTTGTATAATAGAGGAAGAAAGTACGCAAGATAATACGCAAGATGTTGCGTGAAGTTAGCGGGGGCAGCTTATGGGAGATTATCAACCACCTTTTACAATTACAAATGAGATATTGGCGTATGTGTCCTCTATTTCAGAGAAGGTCGGGCGTATTTCAGCGACCAGCAATCTGGAAGCAAAACCGCAGTTGAGAAGAAACAATAAAATTAAGTCTATTCACGCTTCCCTGAAAATAGAAGCAAACTCTCTTTCTTTGGGACAGGTCAGGGATGTAATCAGTGGTAAGACTGTACCTGGAGAGCAAAGGGAAATCCAGGAAGTAAAAAATGCTTATGCTGCTTATGAAAAGCTTTCTGAAATAGAGCCGTTCAGTATCGAAAATTTAAAGCACTTCCATGGCATTATGACAAAATATATTGTGGAAGAATCCGGTGATTTCCGCAGAGGTGAGGAAGGAGTGTTTAATGGAGAGGAATGTATCTTCATGGCACCTCCTGCCCAACTTGTACCGCAGTTAATGGAGGAGCTTTTCGCGTGGATGAAGAAGGAAAAGAAAAATGTTCATCCATTGATTATGAGCAGCGTATTTCATTATGAATTTGTTTTTATTCATCCCTTCGCTGATGGAAATGGCAGAATGGCTAGATTGTGGCATACAGCGATGCTTGTAAAGTGGAAACCTGTGTTTGAGTATATTCCGATAGAGAGTCAGATAGAGAAGTTTCAAAATGAGTACTATGAGGCGATTGCCAGATGCCACGCGGAAGGGGAATCTACACATTTTATAGAGTTTATGCTGTCCCGGATTAATAAGATTTTGGATGAAATTTCTGTCCAGATCAGCGAGGACAATGGGCAGCTCCCGGAATACCTCAAGAGGCTGCTTGAGGTTATGGAATACGACGTTCCTTACACAAGTAATTTACTGATGAGTAAATTGGAATTGAAATCAAAAGAAGGTTTCCGCAGGAATTATCTGCGCCCGGCAATTAATATGGGCTTGATTCATATGACAATCCCGGATAAACCCAATAGCAGGAATCAGAGGTACGTCAAGGAGTAAGGGCAGCGGGCGGCATTGTGATGTCTTAAAAGTGTTGCGGAAATTCAAGCGGTCAAGACATTGACATGAACAAAAAGTTATGCTAAAATCGGCTACAATAACATAAGAAAAGTGTTGACGGAAAAGAGTAGTTTATCCCTAAACATCCAGAGAGAGCAGCATATGGTGGAAGCTGTTTATGCGGAAGATAGACGAAAACCATTCCAGAGCTGTAATGCTGAAATGAGTAAGTGTTACCGTATGCCTGCGTTAAAGGATAGGATTTGATGGAATCTGAAGTGAAAAGTTAAGGTGGAACCGTGCTGAATGCACCCTTAAGACTATTTAATTATGGTCTTATGGGTGCTTTTCTTATGTTGTTGCCAAATAAAACGTTTCAACAGAAAGGAGCAACAATTATGAAGGTTCTACGAAACAATGGAGAAATTGCAGAAGTGAATTTTGAACAACAGGAGGGTAAAAAGGCATTTTGGCATACGAGCGCACATGTACTGGCGCAAGCGGTAAAGCGCTTGTATCCGGAAACGAAATGTGCCATCGGCCCGGCTATCGAAAATGGATTCTATTATGATTTTGATTTTTCATTTGCGTTTTCAGAGGAACACTTGAAGGCAATCGAGGAAGAAATGCGAAAGATAGTGAAAAAGTCTCTTTCGTTACAAGTTATTGAAAAGTCAAAAGAAGAAGCACTTCACTTTATGGAAGGGGCGGGTGAAAAGTACAAGGTTGAGTTGATTGAGGAATTGGAGACGTCAGAGAAGATTACTTTTTATAAGCAGGGAGAATATGAGGAATTCTGTGCAGGCCCTCATCTTTCCAACGTGTGTCAGATTAGAGCAAATGAACTACCCCGGGGCAAGCCCTCAAGCATCTTTCGCGACTACGGCACATCC
>OIZV01000128.1_pt1 | contig 49637 bp, 46 predicted proteins | sample 1588681 | NCBI WGS metagenome assembly OIZV01 (sample SAMN03283281) | human gut metagenome | biome: human-associated habitat; material: feces | host: Homo sapiens | place: Peru | collected 2012 | reverse complement strand
ATGGGACAAGAGGGAAGAAAGCTTAAGGGCTTTTGACCCCAGTATCTTGTCATGAAATGCCCCTGTCTACCAATGTAATCTGTGCAACTGTCCTTCCCTCTGCATATCGTGGAAACCGTTCTGGCGAAGCGCCTCGTAGAGCACGATAGCGACAGAATTAGAAAGATTCAGTGAACGGATTGTCGGAAGCATGGGGATGCGGATGCAGTTCTCTTCGTGCTTCACCAAAATTTCCTCCGGGATTCCAGCACTTTCCTTGCCAAACATGATATAGTCATCCGGGGCGAAGCTCACCTCTGTGTAGGAACGCTTCGCCTTTGTCGTCGCCATCCAAATCTTAGCGCCCGGATGCTGCTCCGTAAATTCCTCAAAATTCATATACCTGTGTACATCAAGATCCTTCCAGTAGTCCATGCCCGCACGGCGGATTGCCTTTTCATCCAGACGGAAGCCTAGCGGCTCGATCAGGTGCAGCGATGTTCCTGTTGCAACACAAGTTCTTCCTATATTTCCGGTATTTCCCGGTATCTCCGGCTGATGTAAAATAATGTTCACCAGATTCTCCTTTCAAAAACGCACTCGTGGCAGGATACCGGAGCAAACGTCTGATCCGTCTGAAATTGCCTGAATTGTTCCCAGAGTTACGGAGCTTTTGACCCCAGTATCATGAGCAGGCAAAAGCCGCCACTATACCCACAGCTTGCGCATGGCGAGGGTATAAGCAAGCAAAAGTGGCTGCCATACCCACAGCTTGCGACATGCGAGGGTATGAGCAAGCAAAAGTGGCTGCCATACCCACAGCTTGCGCATGGCGAGGGTATGAGCAAACAAAAGTGGCTGCCATACCCACAGCTTGCGCATGGCGAGGGTATGAGGAAGCAAAAGTGGCTGCCATACCCACAGCTTGCGCATGGCGAGGGTATGAGCAAGCAAAAGTGGCTGCCATACCCACAGCTTGCGACATGCAAGGGTATGAGCAAGCAAAAGTGGCTGCTATACCCACAGCTTGCGTCGGACGAGGGTATAGGCAAGCAAAAATCGCTGCCATACCCACCCTCCCTACGGCGACAGCTGTGCGAGGCACACATGACCGCAAGCAACACACTCTTGAGCCGCCGGTACTTACACCCTGTACTGTAGGGTGTTATGTACCGCTGCGAGCGAAAGGTAGCGGGAGCGTGCCTGCGGTGGTCATGTATGCTTCACGCAGCGTCCCATTCACCAGCGTCCCATTAGACCGTGTAGTCCGACATGCCGCGGCGTCCCCATGGTCAGCGCAGGCGTTGGATAAAGCGGTCCATTCTGCTCAGCGCTTCCTTCAACTGCTCCATGGAATACGCATAGGAGATTCGCAGGAAGCCCTCGCCGCAGTCACCAAATGCCGTGCCGGGCACGACAGCCAGCTTCTCTTCTTTCAGCAGTCTCTCCGCAAATTCATCGCTTGTCAGACCAAATTCTTTAATACAGGGGAACACATAAAATGCGCCATACGGTTCAAAGCATTCCAGCCCCATCTCCCGGAAGGCATTCATTAAATAACGTCTGCGCTGGTTATAGGCGGTGCGCATCTGTTCCACATCTCCGTCCCCATTCTTCAGCGCTTCCACTGCCGCACACTGGCTCGTCGTCGGTGCGCACATAATCGCAAACTGGTGGATCTTTGTCATCTGCTGAATGATCTCGCGGGGCCCGCATGCATAGCCGAGTCTCCAGCCGGTCATGGCATATGCCTTGGAAAATCCGTTAATGAGAATTGTCCTCTCCTGCATACCCGGAAGCTCTGCAATCGAAACATGCTTGTCCTTATAGGTCAGCTCAGAATAAATTTCATCTGACATGACAAAGATGTCATGTTTCAAAATAACCTCGGCGATTGCCTCCAGATCCTTCCGCTCCATGATTGCTCCGGTAGGGTTATTCGGGAACGGCAGGATAAGAATTTTCGTCTTTTCTGTAATAGCGTCCTCCAGCTCCTGTGCCGTCAGCCGGAATTCATTTTCCGCCTTCAGATTGATAATCACGGGCTTTGCGCCTGCCAGTACCGCGCAAGGCTCGTAGGAAACATAGCTCGGCTGGGGAATCAGCACCTCATCCCCGGGGTTGCACATTGCGCGCAGCCCGATGTCGATCGCCTCCGAGCCTCCTACCGTAATCAATACCTCCTTGACAGGATCGTAGCTGAGTCCCTGTCTTCTGTAAAGATAGCGGCAGATCTCCTCACGAAGCTCCATCAGTCCTGCGTTTGAGGTGTAATGTGTCTTTCCTCTTTCCAGAGAATAAATGCCCTCGTCCCGGATATGCCACGGGGTGTCAAAGTCGGGCTCGCCGACACCGAGGGAAATGGCATCCTTCATCTCGCTTACAATGTCAAAAAATTTGCGGATACCGGATGGCTTGATTTCTACTACTTTATCTGCTAACGGATTCCTCATGGCGTGATCATCTCCCTTTCATCTTCATTTTTCTGGGAGAGCATGGTTCCGTGATCCTTATACTTTTTCAGGATAAAATGCGTTGCCGTGCTCAGTACAGGCTCTAAGGTTGCCAGCTTGTCGGAGACAAAGGAGGAAACCTCCCTCAATGTCTTTCCTTCAAGAATAACCATCAGATCATAGCCGCCGGACATCAGGTAGACGCTGCGCACCTCGGGATACTTCTGGATGCGCTCTGCCACGTTGTCAAAGCCCTGTCCTCTCTGAGGTGTCACACGAACCTCGATCAGCGCGGAAACCTTTTCAATATCGGTCTTTTCCCAATTAATCAGTGTATGATAGCCGCAGATAATCCCCTCATTTTCAAGCGCTGCAAGCTCGTTTACGACATCAATCTCCTCCACACCAAGGATGATTGCCAGTTCCTTTAAGTCGATCCGGCTGTTCTTCTCGATAATTGCAAGTAATTCGTCTCTCATCATAATCCTCATTTCTGCACACTGTTTCTATCAATAATCTATGCCCGGTGCGCACGGACACTGCTCCAATGTTTATGGTTTCATCCCTTCTGCTCCTGCAGCCAGCGATAGATTTCATCGTTCTTCGGTCTGTCCATGTACCGCACCTCGTCCTCATTATAGATGATGCGGTCCCTGCTGTCGGTAACCTTTCCGATCACAGCCGCCGATATCTTTTCCGCCTCCAGCGCTGCCTTCAGCCCGGCTCCGTCCTCTGTCACCATGATCAGGCACCCGCCCGAGAGAAGCTCATAGGGATTGACATTACAATATTCACATACCTCTACCGTCTCCTGCCGCAGAGGAATCTTTTTCAGATCTATGGTCAGTCCAGCGCCCATCCTTTCCGCAAGCTCCCAGAGTGCTCCGAAGATTCCGCCCTCTGAGACATCATGCATGGCACAAACGCCGGACTTCACGGCGGTGGCGGCCTCCGGTATCACGGACATCCACCGGTCAAGGCATACCGCCTCGTCCACAAGGTACGCCGGATATCTATGTAACAGCCCTTCTCTGGCCCGCCCCGCCAGAATCGCCGTTCCTTCCATTCCGATCCATTTACTTAAAACAATATCCTGTCCGGGACTTATTTTCTTATGTTCCTGCCATCCGTCCACAATCGGCTTTCCGTAACCCGTGACGGTCAGCACCGGCTGGTTTACCGCACTGCTGATACAGCTCTGTCCGCCCGCTATCTGTATGTTCAGACCGCTGCACGCCTTCTCCGTCTCCGCCATCAGCGACTTAAGCTCTGCCTCCTCCGTACTTTCCGGAAGCATGAATGCAAGCGTCACGGCATAGGGCTCTGCCCCGGCTGCCGCCAGATTGTTTGTACAGCGAAGAATCAGCTGCCCGGGGGGAATCACCGTGCTGTATACAGGCTCTGTCAACGCCGTCACCTCACCCGCCGATTCCGCAGGAGCTGCCGACCGCACTGCCGCGGTCTGCGCGCAGGACAGAAAGGTACTCCGGCCGCAGGACGAAAAAACGGCGCAGTCTACCCCTACACCTGCGCCATTTAATACTTCTTCTCTTTTTGTCCTGATCTGCCTTAAAACGGAGCGTTTCAAAACGTTCTCCGGTACCTTACCGTTTTTCATGATCCTGACCCTCTGTTCTTACTGCTCTCCGATCTCCACACTGTTCGCGGCAGCCTGTGCCGTCAGCATGGCAATGACATCCTTCACCTGAGCGACGCTGCCGCTGTTGATAGCTGCCATGATCTGCTCATAAGCAGCCGGATCGTTCGTAGCCGTTCCGACCGTAGCGGATCGCGGCACCATTTTATAATTGCTGCTGTTGACCTGCGTGCGGCTTACCTCCACACCGTTCTCTTTCACGATCTTCCAGAGCCTTGCCTTATAGCCGGTATGTGCGCTGTCTGACACGATATAGCCGACCGGCTTGGACGCGTCGGCATAAATAAGATCTGCCGGGGGATTGATTACCTCCAGTTCCTCGCTCTCAAAGCTTACGGTTCTGTTGGGATCTCTCGTCTCTTTTCCATAGATATTGAAGGTGAGCTTCTTCCCGCTCGTGTAGCCCTCGATATATACAGGATAATCCAGATTGTTTACAAACCGGAAGTCCTTGCCTGCGCTCTCCGCGATCGCCGCATCCGCCGAACGCGCCACATAGCTTACCACCATGGAGTGATTATGTCTCTCCGTGACATCGAGCTCTGCGAGCAGAACCGCATTGTAAAGCGTGGTGGAAACCTGACAAATGCCGCCTCCCAGACTGTCAACTACCTTGCCGCTGACATAGGAGCCTGCCATATAGTAACCGTTTTTTTCAGAAAACGGTGCAACTGCCGTATAAAAAGAAAACTCTTCCCCGGGATAAATCACCGTCCCGTTGACCAGCTTACAGCCATTTTCCACGTTGGCACATCTCGACGCTCCCGAGGAGGTGTATGCTGTTGTAAAGCTGCCGAGAACATCCTTCACCTGCGCAAGCTCCTCGGCGCTTCCCTGCGGCTGCTCCACTGCAACATCCAGTTCAATGCGGCAGGGCTGGTGATCCCAGTTCTGCGTCAGATAATCATTCACCCGGTCAATCGAGGTCTCAACATCCAGCATATAGCCGGTCTGTCCTTCTATTACCTGAAACTCGCCATTCTCACGCTTCAGCGAATAATTTACCGCCATGACATCATATCTGGCGCACTGATCTGTCAGAATATCATTGATCGCCTGAAGGTCAAAGCTGAGCAAAACAGGGTAAACCTTGTTCTCATGCTGGAGATCCTTCAAAACCTTATATCGTTCAATCACATTTCCGTGTGTTCCGATCTCCGCCGCCTCATCGACCAGCTGCGGGTTCGCCCACGTTATTCCCAGCTCTCCGGCTGTGACAACGACCTCGTTACCGGCGGCAGCCAGCAACGTGACCTCGGTCTCCCCGAGGCTTTCTATATATTCCTCTATCGCCGCCTTCGCCTGTTCAGCCGACATTCCGGACAGCTCTATATCCCCTGCATAAATGCCGGTCTTTATCGCATCCTCCTTCGCGCACACGCTCATGCCGGACAGCATGACACACGCAAAGACCAGAAGAAGGAAACGCGCTCTATTCCATATTTTTCCCATAATCATCCTCATTTTCGCGAATGCGAAAAAACAATACACACATGTTTCTCCCAGATTGAATTAATAGAAGAAATATGCTAAAGTAGGAATAACCATAGCGAGCACCAGAACCACGATAATGGCTGCTGAAATTTTCCGCTTGGTCTTCTGGTTGTTTAAATTAAACATGGCAAACTCCTTACTGCCCGATGGGCAAAAAGCTCAAACTCTGAAAGGATATTATATATGAATTTGTTTCTTTTGGCAAGTTTAATCGTTCTTGTGGTTTTTATTTCCTATAACATAAAAAAACAGTCAAAGGCGCGCTCGGAGACCGAACAGGCCTTCTGGGCACGCGAGCAGCGATCCAACTCCGTCAGGCGGAAATCCCTTGACAATCTGGCCTATGTAAAGATTCCGCTGGAGACCTTCCCGACCCATCTCATGAATGATAATCCGGATGTGATGGAATGCATTGAAATCCTCGAGGCCCTCACTTCCCAGAAGATCGTGAATCTCACTGGTTGGTCAAATACGGATCTGAAGCTGGAGTACGGCACAGCCAACCTGACGCTCCTCTCCGAATATGACCAGAACTATACCGTACTGGTGCGTACCTTACAGAAATGGGCTGACCTGCTGATCCAGAATCACTACCAGAAGGAGGCAGTACCACTGATGGAATTTGCTGTGACTACCGGTTCCGATGTGAGCCGCACCTACTATGCCTTAGCTGATTACTATACCTCAGCCGGGCAGAGCGATGAGATCCGCCGCCTTCGGGAAGCTGCCGGAAATCTGCGTTCCAGTTCACGCGACATCATTGTAAAGCATCTCCAGAAGAATTATTCCTGACGCTTTTTATCTGCATCAGAATCTTGTCTGTCAGACGGCTTGCCTCACTTCGGGTGAGTCGTTCAATTTCCACATCCATAATCAGTTTATGCTGTTCCCTGAGCCGATATAACCTTTCCTTCTGCGATTTTAATGCCGGCTGATCCTTTTTCACATTATAGATCAGTGGAGTCGGCTGAAACAGTCCCTCCTCCGGCACATAGAAATGCTCCCGCAGGCACCGGTACAGTCTGTCCGTCGCCTCCGCATCCGCAAGCGCCCTGTGTGCATGGTGCGGGATCTGATAATATTCACACAGAAAATCAAGCCGTCTGCTCTCCAGATCCGGCAGATATTTCCTTGCCAGCTTCAGGGTATCGACCGCCTGTTTTTCAAATTTCTGTCCGAGATTCACCGCCGCCTTCTTCAAAAAGGAATAGTCGAAAAGTATACTATGTCCCAAAAGTGGCAGCTCCCCTAAGAATTTCTGCAGCTCAGGAAAAACCTCATCAATCACGGGCGCATCTGCAAGCTCTTCGTCGCGGATGCCCGTTAGTTCGACGATCCGCTCCTCCAGCCTTCGCCCGGGATGGACGAAGCTGCTGAAGGTCTCCTTCACCTCTCCCTGTTCGATCCGCACCGCGCCGATCTCTATGATTTTGTCTGTCTTTGGATTCAAACCCGTTGTCTCCAAGTCAATACTGACATAAGACTGCATTCCAACTGTTGCTTCTTCCATCTGTCTCCCCGTCCCGACACTATTCACGTTCCGCTTTCTCAAGTAAAAAAACACAATATACCGGGAAAATATAATACAGAATCAATACATATCTCACCAATGCAATAGGCCCCAGCAGCAGTGTCGCACAATACAGCAGAATTGCCAGCAACGGTATAATCTGCCGATACCGTTTCCGATACCAAAGATACATCAAGACCTGAAAATAAATTAACGCATACCACCCGGGACTTAACATCAGGAACATACCCGGCAGTTTCTGCGTATCCTTGTCAACGGAAATACTTTCATAGACTGCGTGTAACCGCGGAAGAATCACCAGCTCCTCTCCCGGCGGGCCGACTCTGTAATCAAAATAACTGCTTGCACCATAGACATCCTGATACCCGTCCACCACAGCAAAAGGATACCAGTAGTCCACTATCCCCAACAAAAAGGAATTCAGATACGTCATTGGTTTTTTCCGGCCTGTCTGCCACCACAGCCTCCAGAACCGTGCAGGGTTTTCCCTGTATACCTCCTGCCGGAAGCCTGACTTCACAAAATCCGCCACCGTGGATCGATATTGTTCCCAGTTTTCCTGTGGAATCAGTGTGTGCAAATACTGCAATTCCTCTGCCGTATAGGTTTCCTGCTCGTAATGATATACCCTTGCCAGCTGTTGCAGAGGCACGGATAACATTTCCTGCATGCCCCCCGGCGTTACCTGCAGCATGCTATAAAAGGGGCCCACATACAAAGCATATAAGGCACCAATCACCGCCAGCATACCGAAATATCTCCTGAAATGCCTGCGGCATAGGGGCAGCAGAAAAACAAGCATGGCAACCACTGCATAGAAGCCGTTATTGCGCATTATCATTGACACAAGAGCCGAAAGGCAAAATAATATCTGCCAGCTTTTTCTTGCAAAAAATGTCTCCTTTGACACGCAAACTCTCCAAAGGCTGATAATGAACAACAGAAAGGCAGCCGAAAACAGAATATCCTTTGTACAGCAGATCGCAAAAAGCTGCACTACAGGGGAGAAGGCATAAAACAAGATGGCAAAAAGCCGCCACAGCGGAGATACCGCCCTTTCCCGCATAAACTGAACGGTATAGGCGAAGACAGCCGCCAGTACTGCCATCTGCAAAAACACATAGACGGCTATTCCGGCGTTATAGCTCCCTGTCAGCGCATGAATTTTCTCTACAAGCCCACCAAGCAGAAGTACATGCAGTACCGGATGATGAGCCGTAATATTTCCTGTATGGATCTGAAGCCACTCATCATATGCATCATAGGAAAAGGCACCCGGGAAAACCGAAAGCCACGCAGGTATCCACATCAGGAACAGAAACAACGCAATCATCCACCCCTTGAGCTTTCCCTCAAAAGCCGCTGCTTTCTGCACTATTTTATTTACCGCAATGTTACTCTTCGCTTTTTTCTCTGCAAAGGTCCAGATACCATAAATGACAAGTCCTGACACAATGCCGCACAAAAGCCATTTCAAATAAAAGTCCGCTTCCGTCAAAGACAACGTATAATAGACATCCAGACTTTTCCCGGCAACAAAGCAAAAAGCACTGACTGCCCCGGCAATTCCCGCCCCAAGAATCCTTCTACTTTTCATCATCTTCTCCGCTCATAATATCTCCAATATGTGCCGTCCGTTACCTTATCCGCACAGTACTCATTTTCAAGCCAGTCCATCAGCCATGTATTCTGGGACAGCTCCCACGACAGATTCCCATAGCCCGATGCGAGAATCACAACGTCAGGATATTTTTCAGGATTTAACTCCCAATAATACAACAGCTTTTCATTGTAAGTAGGCGTAGACATCACCGTAGGCGCTCCCACTTCGACATCCTCATATAAATATCCCAGTGTGTCGACCGGCTCCCCCAGAATCCAGATGGTATCGCCGGGCTTTACAAACTGTCCCCACTCCTCCATAGAATCTCTCTGCATGGCAGCCCCTAATTCATCCGTAATAATGCCCATTGCCGGGCCGCTGCGTATCAATCCTAACTCATCGAACAACGAACAGATCTGTCCCCGTCCGTAAATCGGAATATGGATAAATATAATTCTGAAGAGGATCAATATAAGCCATATGTGAAATCCTCCTGCGACTACTCTCCGCAGGCTCTTTTTCTCCATTTGCTCATACCAGCGGTAAAGCGGTACCACGGAAGCGCATATCCAGATCAGCATATACGTAATTGCCTGTATAAACGCATTGTCTGACAGCACCAGCGTCGCCAGCAGATTCATCAGGCTGACCGCCATAGCCATATCATACATTCTCTTTTCAGTATCGGACAATAGATTCCTTTTCCAGAAACCCAAGGCCAGAAGAAAAAGAAAGGGAATTGCATAGCCTCCCCGGTTCTTTACGCTTAAGATATTGATCAGTAAAAGTGCCTGCAATACAAACCATGAAGCCACCAGCCAGTTATTCAGAGAAAAGCCCTTCTCGTTTCCTTCCTTCTTTTTTCCAAGAAGCCATAGCAGTCTCTCGACAAGAAGCCCAACCGCACAGGCACCGGCTAATATACCGGCAACCTTTCCGATATTCAGGACATGAGCAATCACTTTATCCCACACATTCACGGTATGGGTAGGTTCCAGACCCAACGCACAATCCAGACACTGCAGGATTGTATCGAGGCCGATTGTACACAACAGATACTGTACAAACACCCCGCCTATCAGGGCGCACACAGCCGTAAACAGACAGAGGTCTCTTTTTCGTTTCTCAGAGTACACCCACAGAGCAAAAAAAGCGGAAAAATAGCAAAGCACGGCAGACGGATATGCAAAAACGCCCAGACACAGACTGACCGCCGCCCCCACCAGCCATGTCACATTTGACTTTTTCAGATATTGCAGCAGGCACAGGTACATTGCTGTGGAAAACCAGATCTGCATATTTCCAAATTCCGGTGTCAACAGTTCCTTCGGCGATATCAGCAGATAAATTACACCGATAATCAGTGCAGGCTTTTCCCCGACCCATTCCTTCACCACTTTCATAAACCACAGGGCAATGGCACCGCGGATCAGAAGCCCCATAATCTGGGTATACAAAACAATACCTGTTGTCGTGCCTGTAATCGTGATATAGATTTTCATAAGAATGGCACACAGAAAAGCCGAGGTCTGATGTGGCTCCCACATTTGCGTAATCATCTTGTCTCCCTTGACAAAACGGTATGCCATGGCAAGCTGATATTCTGCATCATAGCTTATATTTGTGAATACAAGCGATATGATTGCACCGGCTATCACAATAAAGTAAAACAAATAGATTCTCTTCTCTGCCCGACTTTTCATTCCAGATGATTCTCCATATCAAAACAACATTTTCTTCCCTTATGCCACTAAACTGCGTTCATTGTAACAGATTTCTGTCCGGTATTCAATTATAACAGTTCCGCCCCAAACCATTCCTAAATTACCTCTTGACAACAGAATTCATATCGTAAACACTTAAAGCAGATTGAACAGTTCCTGTCAGAGATCGTCTCGCTGGCCGCTCCGTGTGGCCTGAGTAAAAAGGATCTCTCTGATATGCTGGATGCTGCATGGGAAGATGATGGAAAGGATGAGACAGATGAATGCAATTGAAATAAAAGGACTCACGAAGCAATATAAGGACTTCCGCCTTGGCAGCTTTGACCTCACACTGCCTGCCGGAAGTATCATGGGACTTGTCGGTGAAAACGGTGCCGGCAAAAGCACGACAATTAAGCTGATTGCACATGCAATCGCCGCAGATGCCGGAACGATCTCCGTGCTCGGTGTGGATAACAGCACAAAAGCCTTTCTGGATGTCAAAGAGGACATCGGGGTTGTACTGGACGAGGCTTACTTCCCCGAGGTGATGAGCGCAAAGAATGTCGGCAAGGTCATGGCAAAGACCTATCGTCACTGGGATGAGGGAAAATTTCAGAGCTACCTTTCCCGCTTTTCCCTGCCGCCTGACAAGGTCTTCATGGATTACTCAAGAGGTATGCGGATGAAACTTGCCATTGCCGTTGCGCTTTCACATGATGCAAAGCTTCTGATCCTGGACGAGGCAACCAGCGGACTTGATCCGATGGTGCGGGATGAGATATTGGATATCTTCAACGATTTCACCCGGGAAGAAAACCATTCTATCCTGCTTTCCTCCCATATTATCAGCGATCTGGAAAAGATTTGCGACTATGTTGCCTTTCTGCATAAGGGGCAGCTGTTGCTCTGCGATGAAAAGGATCGCATTCTGGAAGAATATACCATGGTGCGCCTGCCGATGCAGCGTCTCGCGGATCTGCCGGAGGACAGCGTAATTGCCAGAAGAGACAACGGATATGGCACGGAGGCTCTGGTACACCGCTCGCGCATTCCCGAAGGGTTGCCCACGGAGCACACAACGTTGGAGGATATTATTCTGTTTTTAGCTAAAGGAGGGAATCCGTCATGAAAGGACTGCTTTTAAAGGATTGGTATTTATTGATTAAGAGGCTGAAATTTGTATTGCTGGTTATGCTGATTTTTGCATGCATTCCCGGATATTCCATATCCTTCTTTGCCGTTCTCTATGCCGCGTTTCTGCCGATGACTGCTCTGGCATATGACGAGCGTTCCAAATGGAATGATCTGGCGGTAATGATGCCCTACTCCGTGTCGGAGCTTGTGACAAGCAAATACCTCCTCGGCATTATCGGCGTATTGATTGCCGGAAGCATATCTACCGTCGCACAGTTCGTGTCAACCGACGGGGGTGCAGCGTTCTATGAATCTGCCATGGGCATGCTGGTTATGGCCTGTCTCGCACTGATTTTCCTGTCCATCAACATGCCTATCATGTTCCGGCTCGGTGTAGAAAAAGGCCGCCTGATCTTTATGCTCCTGATCTGCGGCGGCACCTTTGGCGGTATGTACTTCAAGGATAAGCTCATCACACTGTCAGATCAGATAGACAGTGTGACAATGCCGATCCTGTTCATTGCTGTATTTACTGTAATCATAGTCTGCGCTTCCATTCTGATCTCGATACAGCTTTACAAGAGCAAGCAAAAGTAACTTCACTACGGGACAGTTGGCATTTCTTACAGGCTCGCAAGGAATCTGTCGAATGCTTTCTGTCCTTCTTCTGTTCTCTTATAGACTCCCGCATCCTCCAGAACCTGCATAAAGACCAATCCGATCTCCTTCTCGATAATGGCATCTATGTTGGATGCGTCTATCTTTTCATATCCGGCAGAAAATTCGTCAACCCAATCCGCATGCTTTGCCAGCTCCTCATCCGCCCTGAGATCCTTTCCCGTAAGCATGGCTTCCTTCAGATGCGCCATCTCATCCTTCAGACGCGCGGGCAGCACGGCAAGTCCCATCACCTCGATCAGTCCAATGTTTTCCTTCTTGATATGATGCAGCTTTGCATGGGGGTGGTAAACGCCGAGAGGGTGCTCCTCCGTCGTGATATTGTTGCGCAGCACAAGATCCAGCTCGTAATTCTCACCGCGCTTTCTGGCAATGGGCGTGATCGTGTTATGCGGTTCGCCGTCGGTGCAGGCATAGATAAACGCTTCCTCATCCGTATAGCTGCGCCATTTTTCCAGAATCCTGTCTGCCAGTGCAATGATGCGCCCCGTATTTTCCCCGCTCAGGCGAATGACAGACATCGGCCACTGTACAACACCCGCTGCCACATCCTCGAAGCCCTCTACAGTAAAGCTCCGCTCAACCGGTGCCTTCGCCATGGCAAACTCATAATGACCGCCCTGGAAATGGTCATGGCTTAAGATAGAACCGCCGACAATGGGAAGATCGGCATTGGAACCCACGAAATAATGGGGGAACTGCTTTACAAAATCAAACAGCTTGCAGAAGGTGTCATGCTCAATCTTCATCGGTACATGCCGGGAATTGAACACGATGCAGTGCTCATTGTAATAGACATAGGGCGAATACTGGAAGCCCCACTGGCTGCCGTTGATTGTCACCGGTATGATGCGGTGATTCTGTCTTGCAGGATGGTTCACTCTTCCCGCATAGCCCTCATTTTCCTTGCAGAGAAGGCACTTAGGATAGCCGGACTGCTTTGCATTCTTCGCAGCAGCAATCGCCTTGGGGTCCTTTTCGGGCTTGGAAAGGTTGATCGTGATGTCGAGATCGCCGTATTTCGTCGGAGCGATCCACTTCTTATCCCTGCTGACTCTGTATCTGCGGATATAGTTGGAGTCACAGCTTAAGCTGTAATAATAGTCCGTAGCCGCTTCCGGCGACTCCTTCTCATACAGCTCCCAGAATTTATGAATGACCTCGCTGGGTCTGGGCATGAGCATGCTCATGATCTTCGTATCAAACAGGTCGCGGTAAGTAACGGTATTCTCTGCCATCAGACCCTTCTCATAAGCATAGTCACACATGCGTCCCAGAACCTCTTCCAATTCAGACGCATCCATTGTGACACTCTTGTCAGTCTCTTCCAGTTCATCCAGTCCAAACAATTCCAGCAGCCTGTTGGTCGTGAAGACAATGTCCTCCGTGGGAACCAGTCCTGCACTCACGCCATACGCCACCAGCTTCCTTATATCCGTCTGTATCGCCATTTCTTCTCTCTCCTTATATAGTTACCTTTATTACAATAATAATTGAGAATATCCTAAATTCCAGATAACAGTTGTGCAGAATGTACCTGACCACAAGCAGCGCACTCTGGAGCCGCCGGCGCTTAGATGGCGTACTGTGACATCTTATGCGCCGCTGCGTGCGGAAGGTAGCGAGAGCGTGCCTGCGGTGGTCTGTACATTCTGTGCAACGTCACTTGCAGCTATAGCCCTTATAACGCAGCCGGTCCATCTCCGATCTCAACGACATAGAAATCTGCCGCATATCCGATCTTCTCCTTGTAGGCGGCGCCAACCTTGTCGATAAAGGTATCAATCGCCTCATCCTTTACGATGCTGACCGTACATCCGCCGAAGCCTGCGCCGGTCATGCGGGAGCCGATCACACCGTCGATCTTCCATGCCTCTTCCACCAGTGTATCCAGCTCGATTCCTGTAACCTCATAATCATCACGAAGGGAGACATGAGAGGCGTTCATCAGCTTTCCGAACTCCACTACGTCATTTGCCTTCAGAGCCTCCACCGCACGGATGGTGCGCTGGTTCTCATACACTGCGTGCTTTGCACGCTTTCTGCGGACATCACTCTTGATAATAGCGGCGAACTTCTCAAAGGTCGCCTCATCCAGATCACCGAGTGTCTTGATTTTTACTACCTGCTGTAATTCAGCAAGCGCCGTCTCACATTCACTTCTTCTCTCGTTGTACTTGGAATCGCCCAGCCCACGCTTCTTGTTGCTGCACGCGATCACAATCTTTGCCCCCTTGAGCACGATGGGTGCATATTCGTAGGACAGGTCTGCCGTGTCGAGGAAGATCGCGTTGTCCTTCTTGCCCATGGCAATGGCAAACTGATCCATGATACCGCAGTTTACCTTGTTGAAATGATTCTCAGAATACTGTCCGATCAGCGCGAGATCCTGATTCGTCACGTCAAATCCGAAAAAGTCTCTCAGTATGTACCCGGTGAGCACCTCAACCGATGCGGAGGAGGAAAGCCCGGAACCGTTCGGGATGTTGCCGTTGAGCAGCAGATCCATGCCGAAGGGAACCTTCATGCCCTTTTCCCCGAATGCCCACATAACGCCCTTGGGATAATTTGTCCAGTCTGCTTCCTTTGCCGGAACAAGATCCTCCAGCGAGGACTCGATCACACCGAGGTGTTCAAAATTCATGGAGTAAAAACGCAGCTTATTGTCGGTTCTCTTTCTTGCGACGCCATAGGTTCCGATTGTCAGTGCGCAGGGAAATACATGTCCGCCGTTGTAGTCGGTATGCTCCCCGATCAGATTGACACGTCCGGGTGCGAAATACACTTTTGCATCCTTGCTGTCCCCAAATACTTCTTCAAACTTTTTCAAAATAATATCCTTCATATTCCGATTCCTTTCTATGCTTGCTCTTGTGTACGGTTTACTGTCCTTATGTTTCCACTATATAAAAAAAACAAATGGATTACTACATCCATTTGTTTTTTGAACCTGTTAAAATGTTAGATTAGGTCTGTTCTAGCCCTGCTGTTGTCCGAGCAGCTTTGCAATCAGTCCTTCCACCTCGTGCAGCTGCTCCTTCGTGCTCTCCCGATGGCTCTGCTTACGATATTGGGAAGGAGACATTCCCTTCATGGCATGGAATGCCTTTGTGAAGACCAGAGCGTCACTGTAACCGCAGGAAAGTGCAATGCTCTCGATCGGGTAGGTCGTCGAATCCAGCAGTTCCCTCGCCTTCGTGATGCGGAATGTTGTCAGAAACTGCTGTGGGGACATTCCGAGGTAATTCTGGAACAGGGTATAGAGGTAGCTTCTGTTGATGCAGACATAATCCGCCACGTCCGTCACCTTGATCGGGTTACAGTAATTACTCTGGATAAAGGAGACCGCCTTTTTCACATACTGGTTCCCCTTGTCCTCCTCATCCTTTGCAATGACGCCAGCGCTCTCCGCAAGCACGGACAGAAAGACACTCATCTGTCCGTTCCTGCGCAGGTCATTCGCCATGCCGAAGGTATTATGCTCCATCATATCCCGGACAATCGCATACAGCTCCTCATCCCGATCACACGAAAAGATTGGGTGCCTTGCCGACAGCCCCATTTTCGTCAGATATTCCCCTGCACGGCTTCCTCCGAAGCCAACCCAGAGGTAGCTCCACGGATCGTCGGCATCTGCCTGATAAAATGCCAGCTCATTTGGCTGAATCAGAAAGCCGTAGCCTGCCTCCAGACGGTATTCCTTGTCGTGAAAGCGGAAAAGTCCTTTGCCGCTCAGGACATAGTGGATCAGATAGTGCGGCTTGGATGCAGGTCCGAAGCTGTGCAGGCTCTCCGTCTGGGAGCACCCGCAGCAGTTCACATACAGGCTTCCCTGTCTGTCATTCTCAAAATCCAGCTTAAAGGCTTTTTCCATCAATCACCCTCCGTCAGGAAATCACAAATTCCTTTTTGTCCAGATCCGCCTGTACCCGCTCAAGGTCGGCACGGATCGACAGCTTCTGGGGACACGCCTTTTCACACTTTCCGCACTTGATGCAGTTCTTTGCCTTGTGGTCTTCGTCAAGGCCCTCTTCCCAGTCCCATTTCACGGCATTATAGTTGCCATACATATGATAGAGATTCCAGATGCGGAAGTTTCTCGGAATATCGACACCCGCCGGACAGGGCATACAATATCTGCATGCGGTGCAGCCGTTCTGCATACGGCTGTTAATCATTGCAACAACCTTGTCTATCGTCTCCGTTTCCTTCTCCGAAAGCGGCTCAAATTTATCAAAGGTCTTGAGGTTGTCTGTCAGTTGATCCATTGTAGACATACCGCTCAGGATCACCTTGACATTGGGCAGGCTTCCCACCCAGCGCAGCGCATAGCTTGCGATTGACGCATCGGGGTTAAGACCGTGAAAGACCTCCGTGATGTCCTCGGGGAAGGCTGCGAGGGAACCGCCCCTGACAGGCTCCATGATGATAAGGGGAATCTTTTTCTCCTCCGTGAGATGATAGCCCTTCATGCCCGCCTGCTGAAATTCCTCTCTCTCCCCGGCATCCATGTAATTCAGCTGGATCTGGCAGAAATCCCAGTCGTGGTAATTAATAATTCTCTCGAACGCCTCATACTTATCATGGAAGGAAAAGCCGAGATAGCGGATCTTACCCTCCGCCTTCAGCTGTTCAAGCTTTTCCACACACCCAATGTCAACCATTTTCTGAAAGCTGTCCTTATTCAGGGCATGCATCAGATAAAAGTCTATGTAGTCTGTCTGGAGCTTCTCAAGCTGCTCCTTAAAAATTCTCTCAATGTCATCCGTATTCTTGACAAGCCAGCAAGGAAGCTTCGTCGCAAGGAAGAAGCTGCCGCGGTCGTATTTCTTCATGACGCGGCCGACCACACGCTCGCTCTCTCCGTTATGGTACGGGTACGCCGTATCATAATAGTTCACACCGGCGGCATATGCCTGATCCAGCATTCTCTCCGCCTCTGCCTCGTCGATCTTTCCGTCCGCCGTCGTCGGAAATCTCATACAGCCGAAGCCCAGCAGGGAAGTCTCGATCCCAAGTTTTTCCATAGCTCTCTTTTCCATACACACATACCTCTCTCTAATTTTATCCCTACAAATCACCATTTTCATCGATATGCACCCCGAAATCCGCACTATACTCGTTCATCCGCTCTATGATGCGCTGTGCGTCCTCCCCTTCGGCGGGTGTAGGGCGGTAATCATTGCGGTTGCTGACCGAGCTGACAGAACAGGGAATGATCCTCGCCTCTGTGTCATCCTGCAGGATGCCATCCCGGAAGGTAAAGGTCTGCTGGAAGATGATGCAGTCCTTGTCTTTTGGATTGCGGTTCGCACCAAAACAGAAGTTCCCCAGACTGTAGACGATGTATTTCCCCTGATATTCCTCGATTCCCTGCAGCACATGAGGGTGATGTCCCAGCACAAGATCAGCACCCCAGTCGATGCATTTTTTGCCGAGACTCAGCTGGTACTCCTCCGGATAGTTCTCTCTCTCGATTCCCCAGTGGCAATTTGCCAATACCAGATCCGCACCCTGCTCCCGCAGCAGTGCGATTCCCTCCTTGAGAATCGTTTCTACACCAGCACCCTGACCGACCTCATTGACTGAGACAAAGCCGATACGGATTCCCTTTGTCTCATAAAGTCCGAGGTTTTTGTCATAGGCGTAGGAGATACCACGGCTGCTGACCGCCTCGACGGTGTCTGCCGTTCCCTGTTCATAGTAATCCAGCCTGTGATTGTTCGCCATGCTGACCGCCTCGACACTGCCCTCCGTCAGAATATCGGCGAACTCGGGATCACCGCTGATACAGTAAGTCTGCTCCTCTTTTCTTTCCTCGGCATTTGTGAGAGGCCCCTCCAGATTCACGATCGTCATGTCGTCGCTGCTGAAAATATCATACACATTTTCCAGAAAATACGCCGGATTCTGCTGTTTTTCCCACATTTCCCGAAACGACCATGCGTAGTCCTGTCCAAAGTAATTACCGAGCGTGACATCTCCGGCGGCAGAGATCGTAATATGGATTTCCTCGGGTTCAGACTCTGCAGAGCCCTCCTTACTTGCCGCTGTACCATCCGTCCCTTCCGTACCGCCTTGTCTATCCTCACTGGTCTGTTCTTTCGTGTTGTTCTGTTCCGCCGCATTCTCCGGCTCCTCTGACGGCCCGTCCGTCTCCAACGGAAACACCTCGTTTACCGTCGGCACGATGGCCTCCAGATCATCCCCGCAGCCCGCCAGCGCCCAGCAAGTCACCGCCGCAAGGATTACAACAACTGCCCTTCTTTTCATACAACCAACTTCCGCTACCTTTTCCGGATCATTTTGATCTCATTTTTACTATAAATCCGAAGGACAATATACGCCTCCAGAAGCATAACTGCAATACAGATAATGCTGATGGCTCCGCCGCAGAGAATGCCGATCGTCAGGGTCAGCTCCGCAGCCACGCCAAAGCCGACCACCAGATAGCCGCAGAACCGGTTATATTTTTTCACATCCTGCACCTCGATCGGTCTTCTGTTGAAAACCTCCGTCCGCTCTGTGGCGCTGAAAATCTTAATTGCCACATAGGCACACATAACTCCTACAAATACAATAATCAGCATATTTACTCCCGCTTCCTCTCACTCACCATACCATAAACCTGAAACTCATCCGGGCTCAGTCAATCTTTAGAATCAAAGCTAATATCCGCTTCGCGCAGATCTCCATTTCCTCCCGCGTGAGCGCGCCCTTTTCCTTCGCCTCCAGCAAGCGCTCAGGGAAGCCGAGACCCATCTTGACATCATTTCCCGCCTTCGTCTCCTTATAATGCTCCCCACACGTCCACCAGTCGGTCGTAACCATTCCGTCAAAGCCCCACTCTCCGCGGAGAATATCCTCCAGAAGCTCCCTGTTCTCCGAAGCCCGTCTGCCGTTGATAATGTTGTAGGAGGACATAATGCTCCAAGGCTTTGCCTCCCTGACAATGATCTCGAAGCCCTTCAGGTAAATCTCCCGGATTGCCCGCTCCGAGGCTCTGGAATCGCTCTCACGGCGGTTCGTCTCCTTATTGTTCAGCGCAAAGTGCTTCACCGTAGCCGCCACATGATTGCTCTGTATTCCTCTTACCATAGCGCCAGCCATCTTTCCCGTAACCAGCGGATCCTCGGAATAGTATTCAAAGTTCCTGCCGCAGAGAGGGCTTCTGTGGATATTGATCGCGGGTGTCAGCCATGCACCGATATTGTTTTCCTTCGCCTCTGCTCCGCCTGCGGCTCCCACCTTCTCCACCAGCTCGGGATTCCATGTACATGCCAGCATGGTCGAGCAGGGCCATGCCGTCGTGCAGACTCCGCAGCACGGGCTGATGCGCACGCCCGCCGGGCCATCCGCCGTCATGATGTTCGGCACCCCGTACTCCGGCAGATTTCCGTACCCGAAGGTGTTCGCAACCCCGGTGTTCGGCTGTCCGCCGAGAAGTATGGCAAGCGCCTCATCCGGCAGCGCCGTCACAAACTCATCCAGCGTCTTCTCACCCTCCGCGACCTGAATCAGCTTCTGTCTGGTGTCCGGGTGTCCCCAAATGTGGTAACTGTCCTGCCGCCGCACCACAGGCGTCATACCGTCCGCCTCCTCCGGTGTCAGCTTCGCGGGGAAAATGCTTGCATCCGTGTCCACCGGCGTTCCGGTGGGAAGCTCCTCATATTGTCCGTCCGCAAGCATACGTCTCTCCAGCTGGGTCGGAACCATCTTCGCCTCCAGCTGCTGCGTGATAACATCCTCGCTGAGAACCATGACAAAATCATCCTCGACCGTGTCCCGCACGGATGTACCGATATAGAAATGATACTCGCCCTTTTCCAGAACATAGGCCGACTTTGCAACCTTCCCCAGATCGTCATAGGATGCCATTTCGTCTATTTCAAACCGCAGGATCACCGTCTGCGTCTCGCCCGGCTGCAGCAGTCTTGTCTTGCGGAATGCCGCAAGCTCTCTGGCAGGTTTCCCGAGCCTTCCCTGCGGCGCACTGTAATAGACCTGCACGACCTCCTTGCCAGCCACCTCACCGACATTGCACACATCGACCCTTACCCGGATGTGCTGTCCTCTTCTTTCCACCTCAGGTCTGGACAGAGAGAATTGCGTATAGGAAAGCCCGAAGCCAAACGGATAATTGACCCTTTCAGAAGCCCCCGGAATGGTCTCAAAATAACGATAGCCCACATAAATATCTTCATTGTATTCCACATAATCGTCGGATTTGTGGAAGCCCTGTGTGGAAGGATAATCCTCCAGACACTTCGCAAAGGTATCGGTCAGCTTACCGCACGGATTCCCCTCGCCGATAAGCAGCTCCGCCGCTGCCTGACCGCCTTCAATGCCGCCCTGCCATGCTATCAGTGCCGCCTGAATTTTTTCATCCCGCACAAACCAGTCCGTGTCAACCATGCCGCCTACATTCAGAACAACAATCACCTTCAGGAAACTGCTTTTCACGGTCTCCACCATTGCCCTCTCCGCATGGGACAGATAGAAATCACCGTCCTCGAAAAGCACATCCTCCTTTTCTTCCTTCTCCTCCTGACCGGCAATCGCTAAATTATCTTCCTTGCCCTGTCTGTCATAGATGCTCTTCCTATCCCAGCCCTCTCCCGAAAACCTGCATATGCTTATGACAGCCGTGTCAGTGTATGCTCTCGCCCTCCTGACAAGCGTTTCCGGCACCTCGGGTTCCACCGTCATTCCCGGCTCTCTCCCCTGCGCATACTGGCTTTTCACATTCTCTCTGTAGAACTCCGCCAGCTCCTCAAACACCTCTACCGTCTCCGCCTTTTCCTTGAAGCCCTGATACAGGTTGCGAATGTATCTGACAGTAACGTCACCACTGCCGCCGCCCCCTTTTACATAGTCAAAGCTTGCTTTTCCAAAGAGCGCAATCCTGCTCCCCTTCGCAAGCGGCAGAACCTTCCCTTCGTTTTTCAGGAGAACCATGCCCTCCTTCGCCGCCTCCTTGGAAAGTGCGATATGCTCCCGGCTGGCTGTCACACGACGGCCGTCCTCTCCCAACGGAAGCACCGGCTGATATTTTGCTCTCGCCCATCTCTCCATGTCAAAACCTCCTCTGATTAATCCACTCTGACTCCGGTTCTTACGAGTTTCAATTCCTTGATCTCCATACCGCTCATGCCGAAGAACAGCTTGACAAAAAAGGTATAGTGGAACAGCGGTGTCGGGAAGTCAACAATTCTCGTCTGCCATTCCTTGTCTGCTCCCGAGAGCGTCACCGTCCCCATGAGCTGTTTATCCTGAAATACCGAGAGCGGAAGCTGTGCCAGATCGGCGGTTTCCGCAGAAGCACGGCAGACAATCTCCAGCCGGAAGGTTCCCCTCGTCTTGACCACTACCTGCATCGTCGTCGATTTTCCCTTCGCCGTATCGATCAGTGCAGGGTCAATGCTGAGCTCATCCTCCATCTCCAGCTTGAGAAGCTCGCCCATCGCAGCATTCTCCTGCTCCGCGCACTGCTTCAGCTCCCTGTCAAGCTCTGTCTCCCTTCCGGTCATCCGTAAAAATGCCGGTGTATCGAGTAGGAAGCGGCAGATGTTCGCCGCACAGCGCTGAAGCTCCCCTCTGGTAAGGTTTCCCTTTTTCAGTTCCTCAAGGGTATTATCCCCGTTGGAATTTTCCTGTGCATTTGCGACGACTGCGTACAGATCATTCTGCGCGCGCACCATCGCCGCCGTATTGTTTACCGCAGCGGGCTTGCCCTCATCATTGATCTTCGCCCACCAGTCGGTCATGACAATTCCTGTGAAGCCCCAGTCTCCCCTGAGAATTGTTGTCAGCAGGTCATAGCAGCCCGCCGTCCAGAATCCATTTACCGGGCCGTAGGTCGACATCACTGACCTTGCCTGTCCTTCCTTCACCGCGATCTCGAAGCCCTTCAGATAGATTTCCCGCAAAGCTCTCTCGGAGACGACTCCCTCTGCAAGATTTCGGCTGTGCTCCTGATTGTTGCAGGCAAAATGCTTGATCGTTCCCGTGACCTGATATTTATGCATTCCCCGAAGCTGCGCCGCCGCCATTTTACCCGTGAGCAGAGGATCTTCGGAAAAATACTCAAAATTTCTGCCGTTCAGCGGATTTCTATGGATGTTCATACCGGGGCCGAGCAGGGATTCAATCTGATTCTTGCGAAGCTCCAGTCCCTCCCACTCATACAGCTGCTCCGACAGTTCCTCGTTAAAGCTGCATGCCAGACAGGTTCCGTTCGGCATTGCAAACGCAATCGTACCACAGTCCATCCGGATTCCGCTCGGGCCGTCCGCACAACAGCCAAGCGGAATCTCATAGTGCAGCAGTCCGTCCGTCACTCCGCCAAACGCACTCGCCGTTCCGGGCGTGACCTTCGGAGAACACATTCCCTCCGCACGCACAATGCAGCAAAGCTCTTCATCCGTCAGCTGTGCCACAAAGTCCTCCATAGAGACCTTTCCGCTCCCGACATCCGAGAGCCGATAGCCCCTGTCTCCGGTGTATGCTCTTTCCGCAGGCAGCTTCTCAAGGCGTCTCTGCGCCGGATCTACCGTTCTGAGAGATGCCTGCTGCCACACAAGCTCATAGGTACCGTCAACCTTTCGCTCCCCCGGCTTCATGCAGTCGAATGCCGTCACCGGTGCCATTGCTTCCTCTAATTCCGCCAGAACCGTTGTCTGCGGAACCGTAAACGCCGCAGCCCTTTCCGCATCCCGCACATTCGCTCCGGCATAGAAGACGTACTCTCCCGCCTCCAGAACGAAACAGGATTTTTTACCGGTAATCCCGCTGTCGTCATAGGACGCAAAGCTGTCTGCCGGAATCCTGATCGCAAGTGTCTGGCTCTCTCCGGATGCAAGCGTCTTCGTCTTCGCAAAGCCGCAGAGAACTCTTGCAGGCTTTCCGAGCGCGCCCTGCGGTGCCTGACAATACACCTGTACAACCTCTTTGCCGGACGCTTTTCCTGTATTTTTCACGGTGATCTCCGCGGTCAGCGCCTCTGTGACCGAACCACTCATACGCACACTGGTCTCAAAAGTCGTGTAGGAAAGCCCGAAGCCGAAGGGATACAGCACCTTCTCCGGCGCAAAGGTGGAAAAATAGCGATATCCCACATAGATGTCTTCTTTATAGAAATTCCTGTATGTATCTCCGTAACAGCTTGTGGACGGATAGTCCGCAATGTCATAGGCAATCGTATCGGAAAGTCTTCCCGACGGGGACACCGCACCGCTTAAGACATCAAGAACACCATTTCCACCCTCCTGACCGCCCTGCCATACATAGAGCACTGCGGACGGCTGATACTTTTCCACCCATTTCATGTCGATAATATTGCCGACGTTGAGCAGAACGACAGTCCGGTCGAATACGCTGCACACCGTTTCCAGCATCTCCTCCTCTGCCGCCGTCAGAAGATAGCTTCCCGCTTCCACGAGATTATCCTTATCCTCTCCCGCGGTTCTGCCGATCACGATAACCGCGGTATCGGACTCTCTGCGTGCATCCTCCGCAAGCGCTCTGGACACCGGCATTTCCTCCTGAAACCACGGCTCCATTGCCCAGCCCGCTCCCGTGTCAAAGGGATGCTCCTGCAGCCAGTCCTCGTATACCTGCTGCAAGGACTGGTTCAGTCGGTAGCGCCCATCCTTTTCAAGCGCCTCCCTGATGCCCGTGACATATGCCGTATTGACAAGACCTCCCGACCCCGTGCCGCTCTTATAGTAGCAGAACTGGCTCCTTCCAAACAGCGCAATGCTGCTGCCTGCGGGCAGAGGAAGAACACCTCCTTCATTTTTCAGCAGAACAATTCCCTCCGCCACAGCCTCCCTCGCTTTTTTCGCATACTCCTCTATCGAAAAAACACTCTTGCTCATACAAAATCCTCCAACCCACTTCTAATTCATTTTATCGGCTGCTTTATCGCGACTGCCTAGCTTTGACTTTATTTTTCCGTATCCCATCTTTCCGCCGGTTTTCACCAATTCCAACGCCGCCGAATAGCCAAGTGATACCCCGACAAGCACTAAAAAGATCAAGCCCGCGTAGCGGAACGAATAAATGAACCCTCTGAAAAGCGACATATAGAAAAATGTGTGTACAAAGAAAATATTCATGGAATGCTTTCCCAGGAACCCCAGCACATGCGATATTCCCGGGATTCTCGTCAGGAACTCGGCAACAAACCAGCTCACGAGAAATGCGACCGGCGCGTCAAGAATCCAGAGAAAATACGTATGCACCATATAATTCTGGCGGATTAATACCGACAATAACAGAAGCACTGCTCCTGCCACCAGCTTCCAGACCGTCTTTACCTTATCGGAGAAAAGCTTTTCAAACCACCCTTCATGTGCCGCGACTGCCCCGAACAGAATGACAAAAAAATATCTCTTCGTGTCCTCTCCCATCTGAAATACGGTCGGAAGAAGCAGCGCCGGAACCAACAGATATTTTCCCGCCCTTCTCACAAGCGGATAAATCACCGGTATGAGAAAAATAATCAGAATTGCCAGTTCCATATACCACCATGTCATGTTCAGAGTCGGCGTATCCAGCAGCTGTGCCAAACCGAGCATATCCAGCAGCGCGAACATACCGCCCTGCCAGCCCTCCCCATATAACTTGACGTAATCAAAGTGTGAAAACCAGAGGAGATTAACGCTGATATACATAATTGCAAAATTTCCAATCAGCCGCAGGCAGCGCCAGCATGCTTCCTTAAGCATTTCCGGATAAGAAACATCTCCTGCCGACTCTCTGGCCATCAACCCTTTTGTAATTCCATAAGCACTCAGAAAGGCAAACACCGCCACACAGATATTTCCAAATCCGCTGAGCATCAGGAAAGTTTCCTGCGAAAACGGGCTGTGATTTACCCCCATGGAAACCAGTAATTCCTGTGATTCAAACAGATGATAAAAGAGCAAAAGTAAAATCGCCACACCTTTTACAATCTGTGTGTCCTTTTTATCAAACGTCTGCTTTGTCTGTATTTGCTTCATTGAACAATCCCCCACTTAAAATTCCGTATAGGAATGGAATCGTAAACATAATCGGATAGGCATATCTGGGATGAAGATAAAAACAGGGTGATGCCATGCAGATCAGCAAGCTGATGAACAAAGGTGCAAGCAGGATACCCCGGGCCTCTCTTTTCCTCATGGCAGCTCCTGCCAGAATGAGCAACAGCCATGTATAAATGCCTACATTTTCCAGTATCTCCAGAAAAGGAATGTACGCGACAAAGCGATACACAAACAGCAATACTTTATCTACACCCCGGATCAGTCCGCCCTCGCGGAACAGACCATCCGTCTCCGCCTCATAGCGGATCGAATTCGTCACTCCCGGATCAAACCATCCGTATACATGTGCAAAAAAGGCCTGAAAGTAACTGTCCGGATGCTTAAAGAAATCCCGAAACCATGTCTTAAAATATGCTGCAAGCTGCCCTGCACCCGCGTCTCTCCGATATAATGCCTTCACCGGATCCGAAATGTCCGGATCATATCTCCCTACAATCGCATCGACATCTCCAAGCACTCCTTCTATTGCACGCCTCTCTTCATCGGTCAATTCGTATCCGTAATCCCTCAGATAACGTGCCGTCTGCTGAAATGGAACAGAAAACATCTCTGCCACACTGCCCTTCTCCGCCGAAAGCGCCTCTGTCATAAGGAAATTCGCGCCAAAATAGAGCACGAAAGGAATGATGGCTGTGCAAAGCAACAGCTTTACGCCTCTCCTTTTCTGCCTCTTTATGCCGTAACGGACAGCCATGACAATGCCGGTCAGCACAACTACATAAATTCCGTTGTTGCGGAGCAGCCCTGTCAACACCTGTACCAAAACCAGCTTTATCCAGTAGAGGCGGGGTCTGCCTTCCGCGCCCTCCGTCACAAGCTCCTCCAACAGCAAAAGATACCATATCATCGCTGCCATAAACGGAACATCCTTAATTGCTGTAGATGCCATATTGGAATACATTGGCGCAAATACATAAATTCCAACCGTCACCAGACGTAACACACAGGACACCCGCCTCTTCGTCAGCCTTGCCACCGTGGCTGCCAGTGCAGCCGCAAGCGCTGCCGCCTGTAGAATCGTATAGAGAAAGATACCAAAATTCGCACTGCCCGTAATGCCCCTGCCCAGCTTTATCACACTACCCGCAATCAACGTGTGCAGCAGAGGATGATGTGCAGAATATCCGCTCAGACCCAGACTCTGTAAAACCTGTCCCAGAAAATCGTAACAGTAATTCGTCGGATAACTCAGGATTATCACCGGCGCCCACAGTATCAGAAGTAAAAGGAACACATTCCAAAAACACTTTTCGCCCAGAAATTTTTCAACAAATGGCTTACTCCAGCCTGAAGCTGCGGATTTTTCATATAGCCCCAGAAACAGAGCGATCAGATAACGGAACAGCGCTGCATAGCCCAGAAAAGCCATCAGGAAACCAATGCCCCGGAATACACTTCCAAAGCAACCGCTCCAGTCTCCCAGCTGGGCATAGCTTTGTCCCATCAACAGACAAAAAGAAAAGAAGAAAGGCAGAACACCCTTCCTATAATATTTTTCGTAGTCGTTCTGCCTGATCCAACAGATAAAAACAATGGCAAGCGCAAACAGCAATAACCCGACGAAGCCGAAATTCCCCAGCAGGTTCGTCACCTCTGCATAGAGATAATGCAGCTCAGATTTAAAATCTGCCTTATTTAATACCGCGCTATACCTCATCTGTATAGCAAAAGCAATCAGCGCCGCCTGTATGACCACAGATACCTTTTTACATATTTTCACAACGACATCCCCCGTGACTATTCGGATGTAACTATCTTATCATTCCCGGCTCTGGCGGTCAATGGGGACAAAAATATCTTGACTTTACCCCTGTTGTGCGCAGAACTTCGGTGCAGAAAAGCCGGAGAATGCCGTGATCCAGCGCAAGGGCTACAGCTCCTAAGTTACAGCTGGCGCCGCAGCGGAGCCGCCTGCGCATATTTTGACATTGGCACCTTATACATGGCAAGCGTGATGAAATAATGCAGCACGCAGGCTGCCGCGATGATTACAATCCCTGCAAACACTGTAAATGCAAACAGATGCTTCATTCCCGCAAACAGCTCTGTCCCCCACCCAATTGCGTTTCTGAAATAGACACTGCTCAAAAGGGCAGGCACAAACAGGAGGATTGAAATCACAAAAAACTTATAAGCCACCGATGCATATATAATGAGGAGCGCGGATAATGCCGCTATGAAAAAAAGTTCTCCGCAGATGATGTCCCTCCTCTCAGGCAGGGCTGCCACACAGATAAATTCTGCGATAGAAACAATGAAATAACCCAGCAACGTTGAAAACAGATTGATGGCAGTCGGCACCGATGTCTGCAGACGCCTTTTCGCAGAGGATGCCTGTGCCATATTGGTGACACTGACGGAACTCAACATCTGTGTCAGAAACAGGGGTGCAAGCATAACGATATACCCTCCGGGCATATTACTTGCTACTCCGGACAGATTTACCCCAAGGGTCACAAACACTCCGAATATCACCATCAGAATTGCGATGGCAACGTTTGCCTTTACCATATAGGCATAGCGCATCAGTTTTATCCCCAGCTTCAAATCATTTATCATAATAACTTCCCTCCACCTTCTTCATAGCGACCCGCACTGCAAGAAAGCTGATGCCGAACGCCAGTGCAAGAAAAACAACCGTCAAAATTACCATAATCTCCCGTGCCGTCCACACGCACAGGATAAAATAGAAAATCAATGCGATAATCATTCCGACATATCCTGTCAGGTAATTGATCCACAGATAACTGTTGAACCGGGCGATCAGCGTCGCCGTCACCGACAGGGTGTAACAGATCAGCGTCAGAAGCAGCCATATGCCGACTCCACCGAGCACATTCCGTTCTCTGCCGCCCCAGCCCACAAGCTCCGACACACCAAGTACTGCCGCCGCTGCCAGAAGCCTTCTCACAAGATCGAACCGCAGCGCATTCCGCATAACATCCATTCCCTTCGGAGATGTCTTCAGGTAATCGATCTTCTCCACATCCTTATCCTGTATTCCCCCGAGATACCAGTTGTCTGCCACCGTCTCGATCATGATCAAAACCATGACTGTTGCAATGTTCCTCATTGCAGCCCATTCACCGATTGGCAGAAACTGCAGTCCGATCAACAAAACAGGCAGGACACCGAATACCAATATTTTGTACCAGAACGAAGTAAAAACCAGATAGCTCTTTATTCTCCATCTCATGCCGCTCATCCCCTCTACGCAAATTTCAGGCTTGTGTTCGCCTTCATGACTCCCACACTGATCTGGGACAAGGTCGGTGTCTCGATCACTACATCCATTCCCGCCAGCTGATCCAGCTTTTCTGCAAGACAGATGCCCTCAAAGCCTAAGGAGGTCTTAGACATGGTATACAATACCTTCTTTGCCGCATCCGCGTCCGCAGCCTCGCCCTTCACGAGAAGATACTTCTCTTTCAGATCTTCAACGAAGCCCTGTTCCACAACCGTCCCGTGCTCCATGATAATCGCATAATCCGTCACATTCTCCATGTCGGCAATATTATGTGTGGAGAAAAATACGGAGTGGCTGCCGTTCCCCTGCTCCAGATATTCCCGGATCAGGTCACAGAGCTTGTCGCGCATCAGCGGGTCAAGCGGAGATGCCGGTTCATCCAGAATCAGAAGCTCTGTGTCTCTGGCAAGAACTGCAGCCAGCATCAGCTTCATCCTGTTTCCGTCCGAAAGCTCCTTTACACTCTTCTTCACATCCGTCGGGATCCCCAGTTCCACACAGATCGCATGAAATCTGTCGCTGTGGAAATTCTCAAACAACAGTCCGCTGATCTCCTCCACCTGTTTCACTGTCCAGTGCGGAAGGAAATAGCCGCCCGGCCCGGTGTAACCGATCTTTTCCTGCACCCTGCCATCCTGCATCCTTTCATTGTCAAAATAATTGACCTCCCCCTTGAAATCCAGCCGGATTCCTGCCAGAATATTCAACAGCGTCGTCTTGCCAGCGCCGTTTTCTCCGATCAGGGCAGTGGCAAAGCCCTGCGGAATCTGCAGTCCGGGGATTGAAAGTTCAAAGCCCTTGAATTTCTTTTTTAAGTTAGTTGCTCGTATTACCTGTTTTGTCTCCATATTAACCTCCATTCCTGCGCTGTAGCTGCGCATTCGCAATTTCATTTTTAACATCAGTCTTCTATGCTCAGCAGCGCTTCCAGCGTCTGCTTCAATTCCGCGTGAGTCATCCCTGCCAGATCCGCCGCGTGAATCGCCTCCTGCAAGGCTTCCTCCACCTTCCGCATGTGTTGCTCCTTCAGCATTTCACTGTCCTGCGCATTGACGTAGAAGCCCTTGCCCTGTGACGCCGTCACAAGTCCCTCCGCCTCCAGCTGTTCATAAGCCTTCATCGTTGTAATAACGCTGATCTTCAAATCCCTTGCCAGCCCGCGGATTGAGGGAAGATAGTCTCCCTCCTTCAGCTTCCCCGCAAGAATGTCGGCCTTCAATTGGTCGGCTATCTGTTGATAGATCGGTATTCCTGAATTCTGTAATAGTTTCAATATTGTCACCCTTTCAACTGTTTATGTGTTATATATACAGCATAATCAGTGTAATGTCAATAGTTATTTCCAAATAAAAAGAAAAGATACTTTGCCATACATGACAAAGTACCTCAATTAATCTCTTCTGCCGTTGCTCCTCCGATATTCCAGCGGAGCCACTCCAAACTGTTCTCTGAAAGCCTGTCCGAACTTTCCGGGATTTTCATACCCGCAGGCTGCCGCAATATCGATCACTTTCTTCCCCGGCTCTGTCAGGAGCATTTCTGCCGCCCGATTCATGCGGTATTCCCGCAAGTATTTATAGATAGACTGCCCATAGGTGCTCTTAAAGCACTGCTTCATGGGTGTCAGGCTGATCTCAAATCTTCTGGCAAGCTCCTCCTGCGTGTAATTTTTACTTAAATCTTCCGTAATCAGCTTCCAGATTCCGTGAATCTTTTCAACCTGACTTTTATAAAAATAGGGCTGCGCCTTTTCCGGCAATCGATACAGCTGCGTAAACAAATTGTCGATCGATGCATCCTGCGCAAGAACACAAATACCGTCTGCTTTACAGAATTTGTTCAGTAAGGTCTTAATGTCAATCTCGAATACCGGCATCATCTCCCTGATAGATTCCTCCGCGATGCCGGTCTGAAATCCCACCGTAATTCCGTGATAATGCCTTAAAGGGAAGCGTGCCACCCTCTTGTGGTGGACTCTGGTGTCAATCCGCATCTCGCCCTGTCTCACGCAGCAGCACCGGTCATTCTCCAGCTCCATCTCAATACAGCCTTCCCGGCAATGATCCACAGCAAGAAGGGACTCACTGCTCTGAAATCCGGAATAACATTTTTCCATATGAAAATCGTTATACATGAGATATACACCGTCGAAAACCTTGTACATCGTCATGACACCTTCCCCGGTTTCGTCCGCCAGCTGCATCACCTTACAGTTTTCATTTTCAACCACAAGATTTACATTGTCGCCCACTAATCCGGCATCGATCATATCCCAGATTGCTTTGCTTTCTCCCATTTGCCGCCCCTCTTTTCAATCCTGTTGAGAAAAGGTTTTTGTTTCCACCGCATTATGCCATGATTGTTTCTCAATCATGGCATTGATGTCCATTCGGACGCGTCCTGTATTCCGTGTCAATTATTCTTTTCTTGACAAACGTACGATTTCGGACTATATTGCTAAGGTATGATTTCGGACGAACCGACAAAAGGAGGAATTTTATGACACATGCTTCCACAGAAATGAGACGGTTTAACTATCTGATCAGCGAGACGGAGGCCGCCTACCACGAATTGTCACTGAAGCTGGGATTATCCGACAGCTGCATGAAGATCTTATATACATTGTATGAAAATGGAAATTGCTGTATGCTGCGGGACATCTGCTATCTGACGGGCATAAGCAAGCAGACAATCAACTCTGCCATCCGCAAGCTTGAGCAGGACGGTATTCTCCGGACGGAAAATGCCGACGCTAAAAGCAAGCGTCTGCGTCTTACTGATAAAGGTGCGCTTTATGCCGCTCAAACCGTCGCAAAGATCATTGCGGCGGAAAACAAAATTCTGTCTTCGTGGGAACCTGCTGATGTGGAAAAATATCTTATGCTGACCGAAAGGTTTCTGAATGAGCTCCGTGACGAGACGAGGCGCCTTGAACCCGCCGGTCGCACCGAAAGACAATAACTGGAAAGGAGAACTGAAAATGTCCGCAAAAATTCAATTATCAGACCATTTTACCTATCGGAAGCTGTTCCGATTTACACTGCCTTCTATCGTCATGATGGTATTCACTTCCATCTACGGCGTTGTAGATGGCTATTTCATCTCAAACTATGCCGGGAAAACCGCTTTTGCCTCTGTAAACCTTGTAATGCCCTTCATCATGATTCTCGGAGGCATGGGCTTTATGATCGGTACCGGTGGCACTGCGCTGGTTTCCGTCGTTCTGGGGCAGAAGGATCACGAGCGCGCAAACCGTTATTTCTCCATGATGATTTACCTGACCGTCATCATGGGTGTGATCCTCTCCGTGCTCGGTTTTACCTTCATGAAATCCATCGCCGTCCTCCTCGGTGCCACGGAAGAAATGCTTGCTGACTGCGTTCTGTACGGGCGGATCGTCATCAGCTTCACCACAGCGTTCATGCTGCAAAACGTCTTCCAGAGCTTCCTGATCGCCGCTGAGAAACCGAAGTTCGGTCTGGTCGTGACGGTGATCGCCGGTGCAACCAACATGGTTCTTGACTGGCTGTTCGTCGGCGTCTTCGGCTGGGGTGTCGCCGGTGCCGCTGCTGCCACGGGACTGAGTCAGTGCGCAGGCGGTCTTGTCCCCCTGATCTATTTCCTGCTTCCGAATAAGAGCCTGTTGCGGCTCACGCGGACAAAGCTCGAGCTGATTCCGCTTTTAAAGGCCTGCGGAAACGGCTCCTCGGAGCTTATGAGCAATATTTCCTCCTCGGTCGTCAGCATGATTTACAATTTCCAGCTGCTGAAATATATCGGAGAGAACGGTGTGTCCGCCTTCGGAGTGCTGATGTATGTGCAGTTTATCTTCGTCGCCATTTTTATCGGGTACTCCATCGGCTGCGCCCCGGTTGTCTCCTACCATTACGGCGCGGGAAATTCACCGGAAGTTAAAAACATGCTGAAAAAGAGTATGCTGCTCATGGGAACACTGGGCGTCCTGCTCTCTGCACTCGCCTTCTGCCTCGCGGAGCCGCTGGCGAAGATCTTCGTGGGCTACGATGCCGAGCTTCATGCACTGACAAGCCATGCCTTCCGGCTGTTCTCCTTCTCGTTCCTGCTTGCCGGCTTTAATATTTACTGCTCGTCCTTCTTTACAGCGCTGAATAACGGCGCGATTTCCGCAGCGGTGTCCTTCCTGCGAACGCTGGTTTTCCAGACCTCGGCTGTTCTGATACTGCCGCTCATCCTGGATGTTGATGGCATCTGGCTGTCAAACGCATTTGCAGAAATCTTCGCCTTTGCCATCTCTGCGATCTTCCTGATCGCTAAACGGAAGAAATATCACTATATGTAGTCTACTTAACTGCGTTCTGCGAATGCTTGTATTCAGGCAGATAAGCAGTTATATATGACTCTGAACAGGCAAGAAAATTGCGGACGGGCTATTTCCCTTCCGCAATTTTTTTCTTGCTGTCCTCCCGCACCATGTCACGCAGCGCGGTCAGGTACTCTGAAAAGCCTACCTTATCGTTTCCGTAGGTCATCTGCAGATCATATTCCAACGGTATCCATGTACTCAGTGCAGACTCGTTGTGCTGGATCAGCGCTTCGAGATTATCCAATGCCTTATAGATCTTCGCCTCCAGCGTCTCCCTCGCTGCCATCTCCGCATACAGGGCGGTAATCTCCGCTGCGAAGGGTTCCGGCAGCGATTGAACCCACTCCTTTAGCAAATCCTCTTCCCTGCCCTCGTCGGCGGACGTCTTTTCAAATGCCGGAATGTCCCCGGTAAATGCCTCTCCGATGTCGTGAATCAGACACATCTTCAACAGCTTTTCCAGATTCGCTTCCGGGAACTCATCACTGACAAGGTACGCCATCAGCGTCAGCCTCCACGAATGCTCCGCAACGCTCTCATGCCGTCCGCCGGAGGTATAGCAATGCCGCGTGGCATCCTTCAGCTTCTCCGCAACCGCCAATGTTTCAATCAGTTTTCTTGCTTCCATTTTCTCCCCATTTCTGCGCATGCTCTTTGCGCATAGTCTAATATACCTCTGTCGCGTCCGGGGGCAGCTCTCTCACATGCTCCAGATAGCCTCGTGCAGCCGCTGCCTCCTTCTCGTTATAGGTAAAGCCAAGCCGGTCTGCAAGCTCACGCGCAACACTGTCCACCATGTCGCACATGCGAAAGACAGCCTCCCATGCCTCCTCGACATCTCCTCCGAAGTAGGTACTGAGATAGCGGTCATATTCCCCTTCATCAAGCCATCTGTACAGATACTTTGCCGACTTTCCCACGCTGACGGTAAAATCAGTTTTAACGCCCGCCTTCCACGACAAGAGCTTTTCCAGCTGCTTTCTGACAACCATGTTCGTCATGTCCTGCACATACGGCATTTCCTTTCTCCACAGTCCCTTTGCTATGTTGTTGCTGCACCACCAGTATTCATTGCAGCATGCCAGGAACTCCGCCTCTGAAGGTCTTTTCACATAATGCCCCTCATCCGTTGCCTCAGGGATTTCGGGCAAAATATGATGCTTGTCGAGAAGGATCCTGCACAGCTTGTCCTCAAGAATGTGCTTTACCGCATACTCCTGCGACTGCACGGTAAGGTCAACCCTGTTTCCATCCGTAAACTGCATCAGCCAGCCGTAATGATCTTTATTCTCAGGGAGATCCTCCGGAAATTCATCCGGGAACTGCATATACAATACCTCTCCAAACTTTGTATACCATTTTTCTCTCTCGTTGATAAAAGGTGTTATGTCCTTCACAACAAATACAATATCATAGTCCTGAAAGATATCCTGCACGGCATTCCGGTTTGTCCGTGATCCATTCATGTAAATTGCAAGAATTCTGTCATCTTCATCGGCTATATCCCGAAACAGCCGATACATTTCCTGTTCGCTTCTCATTGTCTTCCTCCTTGAGAATGGTTCATCTGCTAATTATTATAAAGTAACCCGCCCGCCTTGCCAACTGTAAAGTTCCGATTCAGAAACACAGCGATCCCGTCCCGGTCGTTGTCAAGCGTCACTGCATCCGCATCCGCCCGCACCGCCGCCGCCAAATTTGAGCGGCATGATACTGTCTTTCTGGATGCAAGTACGACCGTCCTGCTGATGCTCCGCTTTCTGCCGGACTGTCGGTTGACCGTGATTACAAACTCCCTGCCGGTCGTGGAACAACTCTACCGCAACACTAATGTCTGTCTTCATATCGCGCCAGGCTGTTATCAGCCCCAGTATGGCGGCCCTCTGGACTATTCGACAGCGGACTATGTCGGCAGGTTTCATTATGATAAAGCCTTTTTCGGAACCTCTGCCATTGACGCCGCCTTTGGCGTCTCCGCAACACGCGAGATGGAAGGTGCTGTCAAATCACGCGTTTACACATGTGCCGACAGCTGTTATCTGCTCACTGACCACACCAAATTCGGAAAGAAAAATCCGATCAAATACAATGACATACGGGATTTTCGCTGCATTTACACAGACAGCGAACTGGATGTCAGGCAGCAGGAGCTGATTGCCCTGCATGACGGCAGACTGGTCATCTGTGAGTAGAAACAAACCGTCTGCTCATGCAGGCAAACCCGATAATACCGATGACAACGCCAAGCACAAACATTGCGGTTGTCCCGCTGCCGATGCCCCTCATGGAAAGGCACATTCCTACGCCGGTCACGAGCGCGGCAATAACACCGAAGGTGTAAGTAAATACGGTTGCCGGCAGCTTTGCCTTTGCGTCCAGTTTACGGAGTGCAACCACCTTTGACGTGTCCTTCGGTGCATACTCGTTTGCGAGTTGTTCTGCATAAATCTTATCTGTGTTCATAATGTGTTTCCTCCTTTATTTGATGTCCTCATTATAAAGAAGAAAGCCAGCAGACTGAACAACACATATCAAAGAAAGTCATTTTTTCTGTTTCCAATTTTCTCATGTAGTCTCCTTGTAAATCTGTCTGGATTTTGTTATACTGAAAATGTACCGTCCCTTAGCGGACAAGTCAAACAGCCTGAAAAAATGGGGAAACATATGACAAAGAAATATGAAGGTTTATTTCAGATCGGCGAAATAGCGAAAATCCTTGGTGTGACGCGAAAAACGATTCTGATCTATGAATCAAAAGGCTTGCTCACCGCTGCGGTCAAGGACAAAAACACCGGCTACCGGTATTATACCGCAGACAATATGACGCAGATTCGCTCTATTCGCTCATTGCAGGCGCTCGGTCTGTCTCTGGATGAAATTGCAGAATATTATTACCATGTGGACAATATTGATGCCCATCTGCAAAAAATGTTGGAGCTGCGGGCGATCGTTGACCGCAATATCGAACTGTTGCAGGTGCGGGCATCCAAGCCCGGTGATATGACAATCCACAGCATAACGCTTCCGCAGCAGGTATGCTTTTGCCACCGGTATCAGTGCAAGGACGTTGCCGAAGCGACAAAGAACCTGCACGATACTTATATCGCTGCCGCTAAAACCGGTCATCTGTCTATGATTGCAAGGATGTTCACGATGCGGATGTCACCGGATTGTGATGTGCTTGATCTGATGTGCTGCATTCCTGTTGACAACAGCTTTGCGGGAGAAGAGCGAGTGGAATTTGCAGAAACACCCGCGCTCTGTATCTATTTCCGTGGTGCTTATGAGGATACCGGTAAGGCGATCCGCGCATTGACAAAGCATGTAAAGGAAAACAACATCTGCGTAGCAGGTCCTTTCCGCTCGATTTATCTGGAAGGCCCGCCAAACCGTGGGAATAAAACCGCGGACTATATCACGCAGATCGCCGTACCCATAAAGCTGTAACGTTGGAACGCACCTCCGGTGCGTTCCACAGACTGTAGACAAAACGCTTTTGGTTAGCATACCAGAAGCGTTTTCTGATTTGGGGATGCGAAAAGTGTGTACTTTATCAGGACTATTATTGATAGCTCCGCAGCGTAAATTAACACGCTCATACCATCTAGCGATTACCCTTTACTTTCGGATATGCATTTTACTGTCGGTTCACACTGCAACATGACCAACTGTCTGTCAATGTATATCGGCGCAATATAATCCTTGCAATTAGAAAAACTTTGTGTTATTCTGAGAACGAGCATAGAATTTTCTTACATTACAATTCATGATTGCTGTAAATCTTTTACAAATCTATTTGAAGTTTCATGCTTAACATCACAACTAACAAAACAGCAGGAGATTTCAAATGGGGCAGTCAGTCCGGAGGATCTGTTTCCCGAGGTAAATCTGCCGGTATATACCTTTGAAAACCGTTGCCGGGAGATGCCAGAGCTGGCACTTGGCGATGAAGCATATAAGATCTTCCTGAATGCCTGCGGGAATGCAGAAGGAATGCCCAAGGGACTGGCTGCGTTCCTGCGATATATCAGGACGAATGAGGCGACAGATGCATTTACAGAGAAGCTGGACAGCTATGTGCATAAGGCAGCGGAGCATAAAGAATGGAGGCTGGAGTATATGACATTACAGCAGAAATATAGGGAAGAATATGAGGCCGGCGTACAGGATGGAATAGAGCAAGGCATAGAGCAGGGAAATCAAACCACCGCAGTAAGGCTGTTCCGAATGCAGATGCCGGTTGAGCAGATCGCACAGGCGGTAGGCGAGAGTCTGGAGACCGTTGAAAAATGGCTGGCGGAAGAATGCAGTCGATAGGAGGCTCGCAGGAGGTACCCGATGGAACAGATATTAATAGTAGAGGATGATATAAGCCTCAGTCAAGGCTTATGCAAAGCTCTGAAAACCGAAAACAGGCAGGTGATTCCCTGTCTTAATATCAGCGAGGCACGGGGGCAACTTCTGTGCGGTATCGTCTCTTTAGTCTTGCTGGATATCAACCTGCCGGATGGAAATGGGCTGGAGTTTCTGCGTGAAATCAAGGAAAAATATCCCGAACTGCCCGTCATTATGCTGACTGCAAATGACACGGATCTTGATATTGTGGATGGACTGGAGCGCGGTGCAGACGATTACATTACAAAGCCCTTTTCTCTCTCCGTCCTGCGGGCAAGAGTCAATACACAGCTGCGAAGGTCTTCCTCTGCCCAGAAGGACTCCGTAATCCGGATCGACCACTTTATGTTTGATTTCCCACATCTTCATTTTTGTATGGACGGACAGGATGTGGAATTAAGCAAGACAGAACAAAAGCTATTGTACCTTCTGATTGAAAATCGGGGACAGGTCATGAGCCGCAGTGTTCTTATCGACCGGATATGGTCAGACGGAGCGGATTATGTAGATGAAAATGCCCTTTCCGTCACGGTAAAGCGGCTGCGAGATAAATTGAAGGCTCAGGACTACATAAAAACCATATACGGAATCGGATACAGTTGGGTGAAGCATGATGAATAATTGGGGGTTTGTTATAGGGATCGTCTGTCTTGTGGCAGCGGTCATTCTGGTACTGTGGAATCGACGGAAAACACATAAAATAATGACTTCGATCAATAAAATGCTGGATTTGGCAATAGACGGTTCTTTCATTGAAAACACCTTCGATGAAAGCAGATTGTCCTCTCTTGAGACCCGATTTGCACACTATTTTTCCGCATCGGAAACTTCCGCCTGCAATGTGGTAAAGGAACGGGAAAAAATCAAATCGCTGATTGCAGATATTTCACACCAGACTAAGACGCCGATTGCCAATCTGATCCTGTACAGTGAATTATTACAGGAGGAAGAGCTTTCTGAATCAGCCCGAGCTAACGCTCAAGCCCTGTATCAGCAGTCAGAAAAGCTCCGTTTTCTGATTGACTCACTGGTAAAACTGTCCCGGCTTGAAAACGGCATTATCTCCCTGTCTCCACAATCGCAAATGCTGCAGCCCATGCTGCAAAGGCTGGTGACGCAGTATTACCCAAAGGCAAAGGATAAAGGACTGTCCATAACGCTGCATGACACAAATGTCAAGGCTGTTTTTGATGAAAAATGGACCTCCGAGGCGCTTGCAAATATACTGGATAATGCAATCAAATATACCGTAGAGGGCGGCATAACGCTTTCTGTTTCCGGTTATGAAATGTTTGCCCGCATTGACATTTCTGACACCGGTGTCGGCATTCACGAAGAAGAACAGGCAAAAATTTTTACGCGGTTTTATCGCTCTGAGACAGCGCGCGAACAGGAAGGTGTCGGCATCGGGCTATACCTTGCCAGAGAAATCATATCCGGACAGGGTGGTTATATTAAGGTAGCCTCTGCTCCGGGAAAGGGTACTACATTTTCTGTCTTCCTGTCTCGATGAATATTGCGTATCAATTCTTACAAAACTGTCATAGTTCTTTTTCCCATGAAAGAATGTGGAAAGAATCACATGAGATAATCTGCATCATAACAAACAGATTTTTCATGGAGGTAACTGATTATGAGTATTTTGCAAGCAAATAACCTGACAAAGGTGTATGGCTCCGGCGAAAATGCCGTTCATGCGCTTGACGGGATCAGCCTTAGCATTGAAAAAGGAGAATTTGTCTCCATTGTCGGCACATCCGGCTCCGGCAAATCCACCCTGTTACATATGCTGGGAGGGCTTGACCGTCCCACCGGCGGAACGGTGACAATTGACGGCAAGGACATTTTTTCGCTGAAAGAAGAGGCCCTGACAATCTTCCGCCGCCGCAAGATCGGTTTTGTATTTCAGGCATACAACCTTGTTCCCGTCCTGAACGTTTATGAAAACATTGTTCTCCCGATCGAGCTTGACGGTGGCAAGGCAGACCGCGATTTCATTCAGAAAATTGTACACACCCTCGGTCTTGAGGAGCGTATGGATGCCCTCCCGAACCAGCTTTCCGGAGGCCAGCAGCAGCGTGTTGCCATTGCCCGTGCACTCGCCGCCGCTCCCGCCATCATTCTGGCGGATGAACCAACCGGAAATCTGGATTCCAAGACAAGTCAGGATGTCCTGAGTCTCCTTAAGGTGACCAGTCAGAAGTTCACACAGACAATCGTCATGATTACCCATAACGAGGAAATCGCGCAGCTGGCTGACCGCATCATCCGCATTGAAGACGGCCGCATCGTCTCCGGGAATTAGGGAGGTGGCTATGATGAACGTCAAAAACGCAAAATGCATAAGACACCTGAGCTTCCGCTCCCTGTGGGCATCCCGCAGGCGCAATTTGATTGCCGTTGCCGCCATTGTCCTGACAACACTGCTGTTCACATCATTATTTACCGTTGCCATGTCCATCAATGCCAACTACGAAATGTTTACCTTTCGACAGATGGGCGGCTATTGTCATGGTTCCTTTAAGGATGTGACAGAAGAACAGATGCAGGCAATTTCCGCTCACCGGAAGGTAAAGGCCGCCGGTGAACGCATTGTCATCGGGTACATCAACAGCGGCGTTTTCACCGAAGATACCGCAGAAGTCAGCTTTATGGATGAGAATTGCGCTACCTGGAGCTTCGCCACGCCGGATCACGGACGCATGCCCCAGAACGGTAACGAAATCACCATGGATACAAAAGCACTGAGTCTTTTAGGCGTCGATCCCGAAATTGGCGCTGAGGTTTCGCTGACCTACCATCTCTTCGATGAAAATGGTACCACCCTTGACCGGACTGACACCTTTACACTGGTGGGCTGGTGGGAATATGATACCCTTAGTCCTACACACTATATCAACATCTCGCGTGAATACGCGAAAAATGTGGAAAAAGAGGCCATTGCCGCAGGAATGCAGCCTTTCCGTTCAGATCTTCTGGTAATGATGGTTTCCAGCATGGATATCAGGGGGCAGATGGAGCAGGTAGACCGCGACCTCGGTTACACATGGGAAACCCGTGGCGCGGAAAACAGTGCGCGTATCGGTGTCAACTGGGGTTATACCACCGCAAAGCTCGGCGAGAGCATAGATGCCACCACCATAATTGCCATTGCGGCATTCCTGCTGCTTGTCATTTTTACCGGCTACCTGATTATTTACAATATCTTCCAGATTTCCGTCACCGGGGACATACGCTTCTATGGTCTGCTGAAAACAATAGGTGTTACACCCAGACAGCTGCGGCGGATCATCCGCCAGCAGGCGCTGCTTCTATGCGTCGCCGGCATCCCGGTCGGTCTGCTTGCCGGTTATGCCGTAGGCTCCCTGCTGACACCTGTCGTGCTGGCGCAGACCACTCTGGGTACAGACAAAGTAATTACCAGTGCTTCACCCCTGATATTTATCGCTTCCGCACTGTTTTCCCTGATTACTGTCCTGATATCCTGCGCACGCCCCGGCAGACTTGCAGGCAAGGTGTCCCCCGTAGAGGCAACAAAATATACAGATGCACTGCCTACGCGGAAAAAAAGCCGTTCTACCCGCGGCGCTAAGGTATATCAGATGGCATTTGCAAATCTGGGACGGAACAAGAGCAAAACAACCCTTGTAATTATTTCCCTTACCCTGTCCGTCGTACTCTTAAATATGCTGGTTATGTTTACTGGCGGCTTTGATACGGAGAAATTTTTAAAACAGCAGACCTGCGCCGACTTTATTGTCAGCAGCGCTGATTACTTCAACTTCACCCTCAATACGAGCAATTATTTTTCTGACGATGTGATACAACAGATTTCTTCGGAAACATCACAGACCACTGCCGGCTGTGGCTATACACTGAATTATGGGGATATTATCGGATGGATGCCGGAAGAATCCTGGAGAACCGAAATGTCTCGTTATGCATCCGAAGAGGCGCTCGAGCTATCGCTGAATCAATCTGCGCGCCGGGGAGATCTGGTAGGCGGTAATGCACTGATGGAGGGACTTGATAAGGCGCTTTTTGACAAGCTGACGGTAGTAGAAGGAGATATTAACCCATTGTTTCAGGAAGACAGTCATGCCATTGCACTGGCTGTCTATGTGGACGACTATGGAAATGTATCACATCAGGAATATTACCCTCCCGTGGGTTCCACACAGACGATTACCTATGCGAAGGACTTCTATTATGTGGATTCCCGGACGGGAGAACAAAGCGATGAAAACACTCCCTACGAGTTTCTGGAATATCACATTGCGGACAGTATAGATATTGATTACACAATCTGCGCCTATGTATATGTTCCAAACTCCATGAGCCACAGATACCAGACCTTGGGTTACAGCTTCGTGCTGCCGGTTGAAAAGCTGGCGGCAGACAGCGGACAGACACCTGTTCCGATGTTTTATCTCTTTGACACCCCGGACGCTGCTGCCGAGCAGTCCGCAGAAGACTATCTCGCTGCACTGACGAAAAACGACACCTCCGGGCTTATGTACGAGAGCAAGGCAACTCTGCGAGCTGAATTTAATAGTCTGCGCAATATGTTCCTTGTATTGGGCGGTGTCCTCTGCGCTGTAATCGGTCTGGTCGGCGTTCTGAACTTCTTTAACGCAATCATGACCGGCATACTGTCGCGCAAAAGGGAATTTGCCGTTTTGCAGGCAGTAGGCATGACAAAACGCCAGCTCAAATCCATGCTGATCTGTGAGGGATTGTTTTACGCTCTCGGGGCATCCGCTGCTGCCCTGGTCCTTTCCCTTCTGCTGAATCCGCTGATAGGAGGCTTTCTGGAAAACATGTTCTGGTTCTTCCGGGCAGGCTTTACCTTTCTTCCGGTTCTCCTGGCGGTTCCCGTCTTCGCGCTGCTCGGCTGCCTGATCCCGTCCATCGTATACGGACAGGCTGCAAGGCAAAGCATCATCGAACAGCTGTCATAGGGACGTTGCTTTTGTCCCGGCGTAGCAGCTTGCCCTGTATCTATACATGCGGAAGGCGTCAAATCCGCCAAGTCGCAGGTACTTCTCCGGCGTTTGTACATGCGGAAATCGGCAGACCCGCAAATCCGCATGTACTTCTCCGGTACTTGTACATGCCATGGGAAATTGCCCCCCTCCCTCTGCTTTTCCTACCTAAATTGCGCTTTCTCTCTTTCAGGTAGGAATTTCACCTGCCTCACACCCGGATTGACCGCCACGGACTATCGTAGGGACGTTGTCTATACGACTGCCCTTCCGCCTGCAGGACGGAGGATATCCAAACTGACGCTTGTACAATTTTGAAAACTGAAATTCATCATAAAAGCCAAAGCTGAGCGCAATATCCCTAAGACCACGCGAAGGATTTTCAATGAGAACTTCGTGAATCATGTTTAGTTTCTGAGTCAGCTGATACTGATAAAGCGTTGTACCTGTTACTTTTTTGAATCGAAGATTCAGACTATGTGCATTGATACCAAAATGAGCAGAGATTTCATCTGTTTTAAAAAATTTATCATTGTTTTCCAAAAAAAATTGAAGAACTTCCGAAATAACCGGATCTGCAATCTGATTCTTCTGACCGCAGACTGCCAGTTCCATCAAAAGCAGTTCAAACAAATTCCCTATTCTTTGATTGCTGTACTGATCATGCCGGTTCCAATATTCCTCGATAATGTTCCGGAACAATCTGCTGATTTCCGGAGCACATCTGCTATCGGTCTGCTTGGAAACTCCAATGACATTTCCTACAGAATTTCCGTCCGCAGGTAACGGAGCGCAATGAAGATACATGTTGCGCATCTCAGGCGAGCACCTCTTGCGGCTAAAATGGTGTAATCCGGGTTCAAGGATAAGCAAATCTCCCTCATGGAGCAGATAGGTCTGATCCTCCTCGACAATTTCCCAGCTACCATTTATCAGCAATAAGAAATCATACTCCTTCATCACGCGATCTGGATGGTAGATCCCCTCCGGGCTGTAATTGTAGTTGCACTGCGTAATAATATGTTTTTGCTCTATAGAAAAATATAACATATAAACGCCCTTCTTTAGAAAAAACGGTATGCATAGTATGCTTATTATATTGCTTATGTTATGAAATTGCAAAACAAAATCCAGAATCTACATGCTTTTATCCCGAATCTACATTCTATTTCTCCATATATTTGGTAACATAAAGAAAAACGCATTAAGGAGCAAAAGATATGCATGAATTAAGAGGAACATCCGTAATTCTATATGAATCAGACTTTCTCAGGCGCGAAAAGGATAACAGAGAATATCTGATGAAATTAAAAACCCAGCATTTACTGCGCAACTTTATGCTGGAAGCCGGAAGGATTTCAGGACGCGGAATGGACACTGAAATCATGGGTGGCTGGGAAGATCCCAGCTGTCAATTACGAGGTCATTTTCTCGGACACTGGCTATCGGCTGCTGCTCTCCATTATGAGAAATCCAAAGACATGGAATTGAAGTCAAAGGCAGACGTGATTGTAAACGAGCTTTTTATGTGTCAGGAAGATAACGGCGGCGAATGGGCCTGTTCCATTCCTGAGAAATACCTGTATTGGCTCGGAAAAGGAAAAGCCGTATGGGCACCGCAGTACACAATACATAAACTGTTTATGGGACTTATTGATGTATATCAATACATGGAAAATAATCAAGCACTCAAGGTTGCCGATAGACTTGCAGACTGGTTTTATCGTTGGAGCGGTGAGTACACCCAGGAGCAGTTTGACAATATTCTTGATGTCGAAACTGGAGGAATGCTTGAAGTCTGGGGACAACTATACAAAATTACAGGCAGTGAAAAGTATCGTGTTCTGATGGATCGCTATTACCGGCGCAGACTGTTTGATCCATTGCTTGAAGGTAAGGATGTTCTTACCAATATGCATGCAAACACGACAATACCTGAGATACTTGGCTGCGCAATGGCATATGAAATTACCGGTGACGAAAAGTGGCTGGAAATCGTAAAAATGTACTGGAAATGTGCAGTGACTGATCGCGGCTGCTTTGTAACAGGCGGTCAGACACAAGGTGAAATATGGACACCCATGCGCAAACTAAAGGCACGACTTGGCGATAAAAATCAGGAACACTGCACCGTATACAACATGATTCGTTTAGCTGAATTTTTATTCCGCCAGACAAAAGATCCTTCCTACATGCACTATATCGAATACAATATTAATAACGGAATTCTGGCACAAACCTATTGGAGAGGCCAACCCAGGGATGGGAAACCGGGATTTGGACTTTTGACCTATTTTCTGCCAATGAAAGCAGGAAGCAGAAAAGACTGGGCCGGGGAAATGGATAGTTTCTTCTGCTGTCACGGAACAATGGTTCAGGCAAATGCCGCTTTCAATCGTATGATGTTTTATCAAAACGAAAACGAAATCTATGTGACGCAGTATGCAAATGCAGCAGCAAATTTTGCAGTTGGTGAAAATAGGATCTCACTACACCTTAACCAGGACTATATGAATGGCAGCTTACAGAATTCCTCCGAAAACAACGCAAAACAAACGATCAGCGCCACGACCAGCGTATTTGCCAACAAACCCGATTTTAAGAAATACGTGATTACTATTGATTCAGAACAACCAGCAGCGCTTCGCATTTTCCTACGCATTCCCGATTGGATTGCTGCGGAGGCAAAAATATACGTTAATAACGAGCTGATTGTACAGACGGGAGCTACAAACGAATTTGTCACGATTTCACGAACATGGAACAAGGGTGACACAATTGTCCTGCTATTTCCAATTGGTATCCGCTTTGTACCATTACCGGATGATACCTCAATAGGTGCTTTCTGTTATGGTTCAGAAGCGCTTGTCGGCATAACCCCACAGGAAAGAATTCTTTACCTTGAGAGTGAAAACCCGGCAGATGAGCTTTCAGCAGATACCGAACGTCAATGGGGTGATTTTCAAACCTTTTTCCGTACAGAAAACCAAGATCCCGGCATCAATTTCTGTCGGCTGAAGGACATTGGTTACGAACCGTATCAGTTGTATTTTAAGATCAAATAACGAGCCTCTGAATTTCCGGTAATCGACGATACGAAAGGAGACCATAAGCAATGCATAAAATGATGACTAATTCGGATTTATATAGAACAATAAAGCTTCCTGAAGGTGTAATCAGGCAGCTTTATGAGTATGAAAAAAACGTACTGCCGAATTACCTGCCGAAATAACAAAAATGCTTTTTCGAGAACCACATTGCAAAGGGACATTTAGTACTAAAAAGAGTTTATGAAATCAGTTAAAGAACAAGTAACTCATTTGGATTGATGTACATGGATGTAAATAAATGCCGAACCTGTTTGAAGTATTTGGCAGCCGTGACTATTATCAAGTAACAAACGGATAGCGCACCGCTGGTGCGAGCCTCTTACACCGCTGACGCGGGAAAGGGGCTCCGTTCATCCGAAATCTGCACCTGTAAAACCACACCTAAGTATTCTCTTATTACTTTCTAAAAATTTTTTCACATCGTTGTCTTTAATAATTGAAAATGTCTTTGCCCCATACTTTTCTTCCAACATCTGTGCACCCAAGCCCTGTTCTCTGGCTTCATCATCTGTCAGATCAGCAATCACGACGACGGCAATCACATCAATATTGGCAACTTCCTTCAGCCGTTCAACCCTCTTGCATATCGTCTGTCCTGTACTCCTCAACCCTGGCGTGTAAAACTTCCCTGTACTCCTTAAGCTTACTGATACCCCCTAAAGGATAGTAGTCAGTCAGAAGCTCAACGAGTAACCTCCGATTACGAGCAGACGCTTTCCCAACTCCTTCCATCTGAATTTTCCGAGAGTCTGCTGCCATTCCCTCTTTGGCATCCTGTTTTTCCTTTCATATAAACTCCTCTCTTTTCCCTTATATTACAAATCTGTTGTCTTGTATTCGCTGTGCGTGTGGCAAAAAAGTAGCATCCCCGTAATTAAGGGATGCTTTGCAGCCTTCCCATATACTCCGCCTCTGCACCTTTGTAATTCAGAGTATCACAGTAGGGGCATTTTGGCAGCGACTGCCGAAATTTCGCACCACATGAACTGCAAATAACTTGCTTAGACATAATATGACTTTCCTCCTCTGTAACGAAAACAGGAGAAACGCTGCAAATCCAACGCTTCTCCTAATCTAACGGTCGGACTTAAATAAAATTCCTCAACCCACAAACCCGCATAAAATAAATTATTTTATTTTTTTATGCTTGCTGCCTGATTGTTAATATCTTTAAAGTTATTTTGGGGGGTCTTAGCCCAAAACTCATCCATGTTAAAAGAATGAGCAAGCAACTTGTTTTTAAGGTTTTTTTCAATAATCAGATCATGTTTATAGTCTTTATTCGATTTACTTCCCAGCAATTCTTTTATTTGTTTGATGTCACAGCTTCGGATCAGTTCATCTTCTAGATTATTCACTTGTGGTATACAAATAACACCATTTACCTGTGAGCACTTATTTAATATTTTAAGGTTCTCTTTTAACACATCCGTATTTCCCGCATCGGTGTCAAAAACTAAAACTACTGTAGTTCCCTTTTTCAAAGACATAAGACGTGTTGAAGTTACTTTTTGCTGTGCCACATTCAGCACATCAATTTTACCAGGAACTATTAATTCCATTTCGGTTTTTAAGACGGCTAAAAGTGCTCTTTCATCTTCTCCCTCTACGTAATATTGATAGTACCCTCTTATGCTCATATTGTGTACCTCAACAATTTCTTATGTCAGCTATTTTCAAGTTCATAGATCAAATCAATTTTAGGTGAAACAGAAAATAAATCATTCTCAACTGCATTTTTCAAACAATCTGTATTTCTCTTTAAAAGTATTGATGCACTTATGCATTTTATGGGTTCATCTTTGTCATTCATATCTTTTTGCAAAAATAAAAAAGAATGTTTTGGCAATGGTATATCTAATATATTGGTATTATGAGTTGTAAAAAATAACTGTTCATTTTCATGCAATTTACTAATCATAACTGCCAAAATGGCTTTTTCTATATCGCTATGTATATATGAAAATTTTTCGTCGCAAAAATAAAAACCATATTGTCCTTCCGAAATAGAGGTTAAAACTCCTGCAATCTCAATTCCTGCCTTCGTTCCACTTGACAATACATTAGAATCTATTAATTTTCCATCCTGAATAATTACAGACCTGTTCATATATCGAATAATATAGGTATTCTCTATCTCGTCCGACTTTTCTACCTTCAGGATTGCAGGATCTAACGTCTTAAGGATATTTTCCAGTACATGCAAATATCGTTTTGGATTTGTAGGTATATATGTACCTCTACTGCCCTCCGTACTGTCAAAAGGATATTCAAACATCCACGATAATCCTTTAATTTTCTCTAATTCCTGAATATAGCTATCCGCTTTTTCCTCCTTTTTCAAGGCTATCCTTTTTGCACAGGTTTCATAACTATCCTTAACTCCTATTTCCATAGACGTAACTGTTACATCTATGTCCTCACTTTGGTATTTTTCTCCATGTCTGGGCCTTATAATTGTTTTTACTCTATATAACAATGTTTTATTGGTTACAAAATCTATTTCAAATGAAGCATTTTGGGTTACATCACAAATCACATCTGTAAGATTTTCATACTGCTTTTTAACCATAAAATTAAAAAAAGTCATTAACATTTTACCTATAGAGGTTTTACCAGACGCATTTGCACCCATTATTATATTTACTTTTTTGTATCTAAAATTTGTTCTGTCACGCAAAAATTCATTATCTATGTATGAACCTACTATTTTTTTAGGATATGACATATTCATGTGAAAATTTTTAAAAGAAACAAAATTATCAATTTTAACATCCATTACTATCATATCGCGCTTCTCCTTTTGTATTATTTCGGTTTTCACGAACTAATCCCCCTTTCATAATACATGATTTAGGCTAAAAATACAAACACTATTTTATATATATGCTATATTTGTTACAAAATACCTATTATATCAGCAAATGTTTTCTTAAAGTTTTTCCGACTAAAATAGGAGAAACGCTGCAAAATCAACGTTTCTCCTACCTTAACGATCGGACTTAAAGCATATCGAACCGCTGGAAATACTGATAAATAGGAACTTTCTGCGATTCCTTCTGTTTTCTACAAACATTTTACAAACTAATATTTGTATTTCTCCACCTGTAAAACCAAGCCTAAAAATTTCTTAACATCCTTGTCTTTAATAATTGAAAATGTCTTTGCCCCGTACTTTTCTTCCAGCATCTGTGCGCCCAAACCTTGTTCTCTGGCTTCATCGTCTGTCAGATCAGCAATTACAACGACGGCAATCACATCAATATTGGCAACTTCCTTCAGCCGTTCAATCCTCTTGCATATCGTCTGTCCTGTACTCATCAGGTCATCCACGATTACAACCCTATCTCCGTCTTTTAAGGTATGCCCACATATGATACGCCCTCGACTATCTGGCACTTTTCTGTCATAACAATAATCTACCGTAACACCGTACTTGTTAAATAATGCGCATGCTGTTGATGTTGAAAATGCAATGCCATGATATGCCAATCCCATGACTACATCAAATTCTAATCCATTTTCTCTAATGCAATCGGCAAAATATTCTCCGATCTTTGCAATTTGAGCATTTGTTGTAAATTTTTCTGTATCCATATAATATTTCTTTTTCTGACCGTGCTTCAGATCAAATTCGCCCAATTGCATGATACCGTTGCCCAGCATAAATTTGACAAACTGTTCTTTGTAAGTCAAGGCATTCCATTTATATCCCATCAGTTCATCAATGCTCACGCCAAAATAATCAGCAAGCTTAGGCAATATCAAAATATCCGGAAGGGCAGATTCGTTTTCCCATTTACTTACTGCCTGACTCGATATACCCAACACATCACCTAACTGTTCTTGTGTTACACCTTTATTCTGGCGTAACCTTTTTATATTCATTCCAATTCTCATATTTAAATTCTCTTTCCTATAAATTGTTAAGGCGCCTTACATGCTAAATGTAGCATATGATTTCTTTCCACACAATTGAGGATCTGTTGACATTTCTGAAACTGGCGGTTGCATTTTTTCAAAGCATCTTTTCTATCTGAACCCTCCTCAAACTCCAGAAATCGGTACTGAGATAGCCCACGCTGGCGAGTGATGTTTCATTTTCCCTCCGTCATTTGTACTTTGTTTACTAATTTCATTTCTCTTGCCATAAAAAGGTCTCCTATGATTCGATAATTTACTCAAACTTCGCACTTGAATAAGTGCCTATGCACCTTGAAAATTCAATAATA